>JAABUX010000056.1_pt1 | contig 181723 bp, 149 predicted proteins | sample 5561851 | NCBI WGS metagenome assembly JAABUX01 (sample SAMN10711883, study PRJNA513361) | rock metagenome | isolation source: Antarctica rocks | place: Antarctica: Victoria Land, Richard Nunatak red sandstone | collected 2016-01-03
AAGTAAACGCCTGGCAGCATAGCCGCAATAACAAGAATGCTAAAATAAATTGGCAGTTTACAAACGCAGACGCAAGGGTGAAACTAAAGCGACTTTATCCGTCAATTCAACGTTAACTTAACACTAGTTTTTATGAACAATGATATTTTCTATAGCCAGAATATCCATTTCTGTTTTTAAAAAGCAGTTCAAGGCATCTTCAGGGGTGCAAACTATCGGCTCATCTTTTACATTAAAAGAAGTGTTTACAACCACGGGGCAACCTGTCAGTTTAAAGAAGGTGTTAATTAAGTGATAGAAAATCGGGTTATCAGCGTTACTAACCGTTTGAATACGCGCCGAAAAATCTACGTGTGTCACAGCAGGTAAAACCGACCTTTTATGTGCCAGTAGTTCGAACCCTTTTACAATTGCCTGCGACGGGGGGAGGATGCGGTATTTATGTTTGATTGGAGCAACGAGTAACATATACGGGCTCCTTTGCGGCAGGTAAAAAAAAGTGTCGGCATGTTCTTCCAAAATCGCCGGGGCGAATGGGCGAAACGATTCCCTGAATTTGATCTTTTGATTAATTGTTGACTGCATATTTCCATTCCGGCTATCGGCAATAATGCTTCTTGCGCCTAGGGCGCGGGGACCAAACTCCATGCGGTCGTTAAACCAGCCAATCACATTACCCTTGTCAATTAATCCGGCAACTGTTTGAAAGTAAGCTTCATCTTCGTATACTTTGAACATTATTTTTCTTTCGGTTAAAAGTGCAGCGACAAAGGCTGTTGTGTAGCCGGGGCCAAGCAAGGCATTTTGCATTTTATCACTTTCAGATACCTGGCGTTCATGTTTTAGGTGATCATAATAGGTAAAGTAAGCGGCACCTACAGCGCCTCCTGCATCCCCGGCTGCCGGCTGGATCCATAGGTTATTAAAGGGAAATTCTTCCAATAGTTTTCCGTTTACTACACAGTTAAGCGCCACGCCGCCGGCCAGGCATAGTTTATCAGCCTTGTATTCTTGCTTAATATGCTTCACCATCCGAAGCATAATGGTTTCAGTTACTTTTTGAATGGAACTGGCCACGTCCATATGAAATTGAACTATCTCTTCGTCTTTTGTCCGAGCTTCACGGCCAAATAGTTTATTAAACCTGTTATTGGTCATGGTTAAACCGGTCGTGTAATTAAAATACGCCATTTGCAGCCTGAATGAACCATCATGTTTTAAATCTAGCAGGTGATCATAAATGAGCTGTTCGTACCTGGGTTCACCATAGGGTGCTAGCCCCATTACTTTATATTCATCACTGTTTACTTTAAAGCCGAGGTAGTAGGTGAACGCCGCATAAAGAAGACCAACTGAATGCGGAAATTTAATTTCCTTAACCAATTCCAGGGTATTACCGTTCCCATGCCAAATAGATGTTGTTGTCCATTCTCCCACACCATCCACGGTTAAGATAACAGCTTTTTGAAAAAGAGATGGGAAAAATGCCGATGCTGCATGCGCCTGGTGATGTTCGGTAAATAACAGGTTAGAGCCAGTGTATTTCCAACTTGGTGCTATACTTTTCAGCGCGGTGATTATATGTTGTTTCATAAAAATCTTATCCTTAATCCATAACGGGATGGCTTTCAGGTAAGAAAAAAGTCCGCGTGGCGCCGTTGCCAGGTACGTTTCTACGATGCGTTCAAATTTTAAAAATGGCTTCTCATAAAATACCACGTAATCCACCTTTGTTAACTCTATTCCAGCTTCACGAAGGCAATACGCGACAGCCTGTACCGGAAAGGCTTCATCATTTTTTAAACGTGAAAATCGTTCTTCCTGGGCCGCTGCTAAGATCCTATCATTTTTAAGGATACAGGCCGCACTGTCATGAAAATAGGCAGAGATCCCAAGGACATACATTTTAAAATAAAGTATATATCAGAGGCCCTAATACGGACGACTGTGCCGTTATCACGAGTAAGCCGATGAGCATAAACAGTATGAAAAGGGGCCATAGCCAGAACTTACGCCTGTACCTTAAAAAGGTAAAAAACTCTAATATGAGCTGCATGTTTTCAAAATTGATGTTTTAATGATGATGGCTTAGCTTGGTCTGCCAGCTGCCAGTAAGATCCTTTACGACCGGAAAATGTTATTGCCAGGGTATCTCGCCCGATAAGCTTGAAAAGAAGCTTCAAAGGGATAAACATGATGATATAAATTAGCGCTAACAAAATAGTAGTGTTTACGGTTGCTAGGCAGTAAGCCAGTTTTTCCCAATAAATACGTGGTTGTATAAGCCATTTGGGCCTAACTATTGCCGGCAGCAATAAGCTAAGCACGCATGTGCCAAGGTAAAAGTTGAAGTTGTGCGTCCTTAGCAACTTGTAGAGGCAGAGGCAGAGGATGAAACCTCCCGTCAGCAAGCCAAAGTTGCGTTCTTTTTTATAATTTAAATTACTGATCATACTTCATTTTATGTGCCTTTAATCTTGTTGAAGACTGGCATAAGTATCACTCAATTTTTTGCTGACTGCGCTGTCAGATGGTGTGGTTTTACGTGCCTGCTCCAAGTGTATCAACAGTTTAAGAACTTTTTGCGCTTTTTCAATCTTCTGATTACTGGGGTTCACCGTGAGAGCGTAATTGATATAGTTTTCGGCATTTTTCGGATTGCGATTTTTTATTTCGAGTGCAAACAATGCCCTGGCCAAATCCATCGAAGGTTTAAGCACAAATGCCCGGTGAAAATAGTTAATGGCCTTATTGACGTTTGATTGCTGCGCGTAAAGTTTACCGGCAGCCACGTAAAACGCCGCATCCTGTGGGTACTCCAATACAACTGCCTCGGCAACTCGTAGGACAAGCTTTTGATCTTTGTTCTGCTCGTATAAATTCATTAGCCTGTCCATCGCTTCGTTCCAGGGTAAATGTTGTTTGATCATCGCCATGGCAATTTCGCCTTCAAAAGTATGAGGGGTAGGTTGCTTTATTGCGGTTTCCCGAAAAGGCCACGCTTTTTTCAACTCAACAACACTATACGCGCCAAATAACGAATCTACAGTTGTCAAAGGCATTTGATTTTGTAATTCATGAAGTGACATATGGAATCGTGGGTTGGCCGGTAAGATGCAGTGGGTTTTCAGCGCATAAAAAAAAGCTTCGCTCATGAGCGAGTAACCTAATAAATTGGGATGAACGTGCTCTAGAATGGTTTCATTCCCGAGGATATGTCCATATGAATGCTCTTCAAAAACCTTACGTGTATCTACCAGATAAATACCGGCATATTTGGATGCGGCCTTACTGATAATATCATTCATTTGTTGAGGTGCCCTGAATCGTAACTGGTCATGCGCAGCGGCCTTAATAAATAAACGTTTGGCAGTAACCGTATCCATTAAACGGTAAGCCGTTACACCTTTATTATAAAAGCTGTTCGCCGAAGTGTCGGCGTCTTTAATATCGCTGTTTAGTGGCGGCAAATCTTTTTCATTGCTTATCAGGTTGCTAAGGAACACCGGGATTTTTCTAGTTGAAAACAAGCGGCATACTTCATTGATGTTTATTTTAAACTGGGTTATGCCACTTTTAAACTTTTCTGATCCGTATGGGATGCGCTGATCGGCGGCCATGCGTTCCATCAATGTTTGGCTAATGTCTATTTCGCCTTTTCTGCTCAACCTTCGCATACTATTAAAAATAAGCTGTACCACGCGAAAATATTTCAACCTGATAATTGTTTGAATAAGCCAGTGTGCATTACCTAATCTGCTGGTAGATCCCACACCAAGCGCACCGTAATATTCATTATGGCCGCTATATATAAGTATGCCGTCAGGCTCATATTCAGGTAGTTCTTTTGCCATATCCAGAACTGTATAGGAATTCACGGCCGTTAAAGAAAGGTTAATAATTTCGAAATTCCATTCGGGGTACATTTGTGTTAGCCTGTAGGTTAACCAGCGATGAAATGACCCGTTATGCATGTATGGATAACCTATGGTTGTTGATTCTCCCAGCACAAACAACCGTATCGTATTTTTAGCTTTCGAGGCTTCAAATGGCTCAAAATTGCCAATTGTTGCATTGGCTCCGTCTGTGAAATAGCGCTCAGATACATACCTGTTAATGACAAGGCTGCCAGGGTGGTCAATATCCGGGATAAAAAGAGCGAGGTCATGGCCATAGCCGGATAATCTCAATATAATTTCCAGTAAAAAGATGAAAAAAAACGGCAGTGCGAAAGCAGCCAGTCTGAAGGCTAGTTCCTTTCTTTTTCCTGCCACCTGTGGTGATGGCTGTACCATATGAAAAAGCTTACAGGTATTTTATATCAGTTATCGTCTTTACTGGCCTTTAGGCTAATGGAACTTACTTTTGTGGGCAGCCAAACATCCATTTGTGAATTACCCCTGTTTGCCCAGGCGAAATAGGGAATGGCAATTATTTCTTCTTGTTCAGTCTTTACGCTTTTTCCATCATCTGAGGGTTTAAAAACAGGCACATTTGCTTTGATCGTTACAATACCATTTAACAGATCTTTGTTAAACGAGGTGTTGAACACTACATTGTTTGGTATGATAAAGCTTTGTTTAGGACCGGCATTATTCAAATGTTCAACACAGTAAACCAGCGGGCCTCGTTGGAAGGCAACTTTGTTTCTATCAGCCTTGATTTGGTCCGTTGCCACAACCATTCTAACCGGCATTGGCAGGCTAAGTGTAATAAGATCGCCTTTTTTCCACCTGTTGTTTATCACTGCGTAACCATTTTCCAGTGCGTATTTTACTGGCTTACCATTAAGGGTCAAGCTTATCGTGCTGTCACTTTTATTTGTAAACTGATAAGTTGTTCCTGGTGATGGCCGGTTATCAGCCCATCCTGGGATGCGCACATGGAGGACAAATTTCGTAGTCGAAGATGCACTAACCCTGAGTTTAATCAGTCCGTTCCAGGGATACTTGGTTTCCTGCTGAAGCTGAACACTGCCGTTTTTTAAAGGTATGGTTGTGGTACTGCCAACAAACAAATTAACCCATATATCTTCAGCCGACGAAGCATAAATATAGTTGCCCAATGACTCTACCAGCCTGGCAATATTTGACGGGCAACAAGCGGTGCCAAACCATTCGCTGCGCTGATAATTATTGGCAGATGCCAGCGGATTGCCGTAAAAGAAACGGTCGCCGGTTAGTGAAAGGCCATCTAATGCGCTGTTGTATAAATTTTTCTCCAGAATATCCACATATTTGGCATTTCCGGTAAGCAGGTTCATGCGTTCGTTCCATATCACCATACCTACTGATGCGCAGGTTTCGCAGTAAGCATTAGTATTGGGCAAATCAAAATCCGTTGTGAAACCTTCGTTAATGCCCGATGAACCAATACCACCGGTAATGTACATGTTCCTGAATACTACATCTTCCCACACGTTATTCATTGATATTAAATATCCGCGATCATTTTTTGCGGCGCCTACATCTGCTACGCCGGTGTAAAGGTACATAGCTCTTACGGCGTGTCCTTCTATCCGTTTCTGATCTTTAACGGGCACATCATCCTGACAATATTTTTCGCCCATGTTTTTGTTTGTCCATATGGCCCCTTTACCATACCCATGCCCGCGCTGCTGCAAGTACCAATCGGCCAGGTCAAGGTATTTTTCTTTTCCCGTAGCCTTGTACAATTTTACCAATGCCAGTTCTATCTCTTCATGCCCCGATACCCAATGAAGGTTCTTTTGCCTAAAGGTGGCATCAATATTATCGGCCACACGCATGCCTACATCAAGAAATTTGCGTTTCCCTGTAGTATTATAATAAGCTATGGCGGCTTCAATCAAATGGCCGGCGTTATAATCCTCATGTTTTTCCATATCGGTCCACCTCTTATCAAGACCGCTAAGTGTGTAATAAGTATTTAGGTAACCATCTGGTAATTGCGCTGCAGCTATTTTATTTATCCATTCATCGGCTTTTGCCTCAAGCTGGGGATCGGGATGGTTCTTTAATGAATAGGCAATTGCTTCCAGCGCTTTATAAACATCAGAGTCGTCATAATAGATGCCTTCGTGTTTCTCGCCCTGCTTGCGCGCCACTTTTTCAAAGTTGCGTATACGCGGGGTGATCACTTCAGTTTGATTGATACAAACCGGGATGGTTACTTTGGTTACCGTATTAATACGCGGCGACCAAAACGAATCATTGATTTGCACCTGCGAGAAGTTTACAGGTGTTATTTTAACTAAGCCCTGTTGTGCCCCGGCTGTCCCAGCCAATAAAACAATGGCCGTTAGTCCACAAAATGCAGTGATCTTTGCTTTCATATTTTATTTTAAACAAAGCAGCGTGAATAGTCACGCCGATTTGCTGATTTGTTACTGTCAAATAGACCAGAGCATTGATTTGCCCGGCGAATCATTCATGTCGCTCAATAACCGGGGTTTTGTTTAAGATTTGGATTTGAATTTAGAGCAGGCTCTGGCAGGGGGAAAATGATCTTTGTATCCCCCTGCGGTTTGTGTGAAAGCCAGCTTTTCTTGGTATATACGCCGAAGCGGATATCATCCCGACGTCTAAAACCTTCCCAGGCAAATTCATAACCTAATTCATCCAAAAACTTACCGTACTGTATCGTTGACTGATCGCCAGCGTCTGTTATTTTATAATTTTCAACGTATCCGTATTGGTAAACGGAATTATTCATCAAGTCGGCAGCGGTAACCATGGCTTTTGCAGGTGTCTTTTTAAAGGCGCGGTTGCGTACTTCTGTGACCAGTGCAGCAGCCTGGACGGCATCACCCGTGCGTAACAAACACTCGGCTTTCATAAGTAGCACCTGCCCATATCTAAAGAAAGGATAGTCATTGCTCAGGTTGTTCATTGCACCCAGCTGAACTTCAAATTTATTCATACGGTAGCCCTCTGATTCACCAGTGAATAGACCATTTGGCAGGTCTTTTGTGAAATTCAGCGGTTTGCCGGCTTGATCATAGGAACCGAGAAGAGGAGAACCATCCACTGCAAACTGAGGCCCCATTAGCCATGTATCTGCAAGGCGCTCATCGTTGGAACTATACGTATTGATAAATTGCGAAATGCCCATGGCGGATCCCGAACCCCAGGGTGTAGCCTGCATGTTTCTTTTTGCTTTAAGGGCACCATGCCAGGAGAACATTTCTGGAAAAAATCCCTGGGCAAGAGTTTGATCAAAAGGAATAGCGAATATAATTTCGGGCGAATTTTCATTCTGCGTTTTAAAAATATCAGAATAGTTGGATTCTAACGAGTATTTTCCAATAATATCATTACACTGTGCCAGGCACTCAACCCATTTTGTTTCACCGCTATATACCTGCGCATTCAAATAAACATTAGCAAGTAAAGCTTTGGCAGCCCATTTGTTGAACCGGCCATACATCAATTTATCCTGGCTCTCACTAAGCTTGGGTAACGCATTGGTTATCTCCGTCACCACGAAATTGTAGATATCTTTGCGGGCAGCCATCTTTGGTAACGTTTTATCGTTTGTGGTAACCAATGGTGCGTTTCCAAAGTTGTCGCAAACCAGCCAGTAATAGAAGGCCCGTGCTACCTGTACCTCTGCCATAAAAGATTCTTTTGTAACCCCAGCGGGTGGCTTGATTACATCCGTTTGAATCTGGGCAATTATGCGATTTGCGTTGATGATACCAGAATAAAATGTACTGAACATATTGTTCACCTGTGGATCAAGGGAATTATAGGTATGCAGGTGCATGTGTTTATAAATCCCACCGTCATCCCAGCCAGATGCGTTGGCAGGCATCACAAGCTCATCGCTAGTGGTTTCCTGCAGCATATAGTAGTTAGTATGGCCAAACAGGTTACGCATATTCGCGTAAACTATTCCAATGGCAGCATTTGGATTATCATATTTATAAGAGGATGAAGTAACATCCGAATAAATAGTTTCATCGAGGTTTTTTTTACAGGCTGGGAATACTATAGCAGACAGTAATACCACAACCATTATTTTTTTGATACTTTTCATTGTTATGTCAGTTAGAAGGTAAAAAATGCGCCCAAAGTATAGGTTGATGTTGCCGGGTAACGGTACCTGTCATCAACGCCGGGAGCCAGTACGTTTGAATTATTGTCTGATGTCAGAATGGAGACTTCAGGATCTATTCCTTTATATTTTGTAAAGGTTTTTAAATTGGAAGCGGAAACATATAATCGAATCCCCTTAATTGCTTGGGATCTTAATGGCAGGTTGTACCCGAGCGTCACATTGTCGATTTTCCAAAAATTGCCATTTTCAATATAGTAGCTTACAAATTGAAGCGATTGGTCGTTGGCTAAAGGAACTTTGTTATAAATTTTATCATAAGACCCTTTTAATAAATTTCCACGGGTCAGCATTACTGGAGCGCTGTAAAATAGTTGTGCAGCATTATAGATCTGGAAACCAAAGGCACCGCGCATAGTAACGTTCAAGTCAAAACGTTTGTAGCTGAACGTATTATTCCAACTGAGATAATGTTTAGGCAGTCCATTACCTAGAATGGTCTTATCACTGGCCTGCTGGTTGGCTATCGGCTTTGGTTTACCATCAGCTCCCTGTATAATCCAGTGGCCGCTTGGGTCAATGTCTACGCTTTTGAATCCATAAAAATTACCCAATGGTTGTCCAATCTGAACACGGCCGGTTGGCTGTTGGATAGGCTCGCCGGTATATCCAACATCAAAAAATCCGCTGGCCAGCTGGAAACTTTTGTCTGATAGAGAGAGCAACTTATTTTTATTGGTCGAGTAGTTTAAAGAGGTATTCCACTGGAAGTCGGTTACGGTAACAGGTATGGCATTAATCTGTACTTCCAGACCCTCATTTTGCATTGATGCCGCATTGGCTATAACATTGTTGTACAAATAGGGCGGAGATGCAACGGGATAGTTGAACAGCAGGTCGGTAGTTTTTCTTCTATACACATCAAGGGCACCACTTAATCGGTTGTTGAAGAAGCCGAAATCGAGTCCGATATTTAACTCTGACTTTTTCTCCCATCGCAGATCGGGGTTTGCATTACTTGATGGATTGACCACCTGAATAAATTGACCGTTAAAATAATTATAAGTATTGAAGTTTAACCTCTCCAGCGATTGATAAGGCAACGCAGGCTCCGTTCCGGTAATGCCGTAGCCTGCCCGAAGCTTAAGGTTACTGATAGTTCTACTGTCTGTCAAAAAGGATTCCTTCATGACGTTCCATCCTGCAGAAATGGCTGGAAAATTGCCATACTTATTATTTGCGCCGAATTTTGAAGATCCTTCTCGCCGAATACTGGCACTTAGGAGGTACCTGTCTTTAAATGTGTAATTAACCCTCGCAAAATAGCTTAGCAATCTGTTTTGAAACTGGTTTGAATATAGCGTTGCTTGTCCTCTTGATAATCCAAGGCCTGCACCAATGTTGTTATAGGTAAACTCGTCTGTTGGAAAATCAAAATTTGACATGTTTGAGGTAAAGGAATTAAATTGGCGCCAGCTATAGCCCCCAAGCACATTCAGTTGATGATTGCCAAAAACCTTATTATAGGTGGCTGTAACTTCAACCAGATCCTCTTGTGTACGCGTGTTTCCCACATAGGCGAATCCATTTCTACCATCATGCACCGTTGAGTATTGTTTTTTGGTTTCATAATACCCGATGTTACCAGTATTTAAATCTCTGGAAGCCAACGCTTTGATATTTAAATTCTTGAAAGGCAGATAAGTAATCGTCCCAATAGTCCTGAGGTTATCAATTTTGGTTAAGCCGATTGAATTTTCCAACAGCGATACCGGGTTTTCGTAATCAGTTTTATCAGCATGTTCAACAAATGATCCGTCGTTATTTCTGGGGCGGTCAGTAGGATTGTATGTTAAAGCATTCCGGTATACGTTTGGGTTATAGACTCCTCCAGTACTACCGGCGTAGAACCGTTTCTCAAAGCCACTCAGGTTGGCATCAAACTTCAACTTACCGTTAAACATGGTATGGTTTACCTCGATGCGGGGATACAGGGTGTTATTATTCGATTGTTTCATGATGCCTTCCAGCTTCCTGTAGTTGAGGTTGACTACATAATTGGTGTTTTGGGTAGCACCTTTTAGGCTTAAATTATAAACCTGTGAAAAGGGAGTTTGAGTTACCTGGTCCAGCCATTTCGTATTATACCCGTAATCTGTAGCTCCTGGTCTTTTTTGAGTAACAAGTTGCCTGTATTCATCAGCATTCATAAAGTTCAACTTTTTAGTAATACGCTGGGTAGTGAAGTAAGTGTTTAACTCGATGGTAGGAGGAGTGTTGGCTTTCACTTTTTTCGTGGTAATCAGTATAACACCGTTGGTTCCCCTCGTGCCGTAAATAGCCGCAGCAGAACCGTCCTTCAAGACATCAATAGATTCAATATCTTCCGGTGCAACAGTATTTAGAGTTCCAGGTACGCCGTCGATTAATATCAGGGGTGCAGTGCCAGATGACAGGGTTGTAATTCCACGAAGGTTTATCTGGGAAGTGCTTACAGGGTTTCCATCTGTTGTTACGATTGCCAAACCTGCAACTTTACCGCGAATGAGTTGCGCAGCGTCTGTGACCGAGCCCTTAACAAAATTCTCTGCCTTAACGCTCGCTACAGCACTGGTAATGTCGGCGCGGCGCTGTGTTCCGTAACCGACTACAACCAGTTCATTCAAACTTCGTGGTTCTTCTCTCAACTGTACATCAATGACCGTTTTATCACCGGTTAAAAGAATTTCGGTCTTTACAAAGCCGATGAAACTAAATACAAGAGTTCCTCTGTTATCTGGTATTTCCAGCTGGTACCTACCATCGCTACCGCTCGTCGTTCCCAAGTTAGTCCCTTTGAGCACAATTGTGACACCTGCTAAAGGAAGATGTTTGCCGTCAGTAATTTTACCGGTTACTGAAACTGGAATTTTTTCCGGCGTTCTAAGCTTTTCCGGCACTTTCACCCCATTAATTGCGATGGTTTGCTGGATAATGGTATAACTGACTGGCAAGCCATTAAGACATTTATTTAGAATCTGGCTAACAGTTGCTTCCGTCGCCTCTACTGAAACCATCGCCGTTTTCAGCAGGCCAAGCTTACTGTTATAAATAAAATGATAGTTGCTCTGTTTCCTTATTTGCTGTAGGATTTTTTGTACAGATACATTTTTTTGATGTATTGAAATGTTCTGCGCAACACTTCGCGCCTGTACCTGTGTCAGGGCCATAAATAGACTAACTGCAATGAGTTTCATAACCAGCCAAAGTTTGGACACACCAGGCCATATGGCACCCGGCTTCAATTTAAAATTCATAGTTTGGGAAATTTGGTTAAAAGCTAAAGTTCAATTCTTTAATTCTGATGATTTAAGGTCTAAGCTAAATGCCCGTAAGTGTTTTCTTAAAATCTGTCTGATTAATTTAATACTTTTATATTTTTTCCATTGATGCTAAATTTAGCACCTTCAAACTCCAGCAAATTTATCAATGCTTTCAGGCTGATAGTTCGGGACATGCTGCCTGTGATCTTCAGGTCAGAGGATTTGTCGCAGTATATTACATTTAGGTCGTACCATCGGGCAGCGTTTTGCATAACTTCCTTGATGGATGAGTTCTTCAACTCAAAAAAGCCGTTTTTCCATGCAACAGCTTCTTCAGTGTCTACTTCACTTACACTGAAACCACTTTGTTGGGATGTAATATTTAGCCGTGACTGCTGCCCCGGTTTAAGTTTAGCAACCCTATTGCCGCAATTGATCTGAACGCTACCCGTCAGAAGAGTCGTTTTAATTATCGGTTCATCTGAATAACTGTGAACGTTAAAGTGTGTACCAAGAACCTTAATTATTTGACCATGACTAACTACTCTAAATGGCTTCAGCTGGTTGTGTGCTACCTCAAAATATGCCTCACCGTCAAGTATTACCGTCCGATCATCACCTGAAAAAGCAGTAGGATAGGTAAGGGATGAAGCTGCATTTAAAAATATTTTTGTGCCGTCAGTCAAAGTTAAATTGTATTGACTTCCACGAGGCGTAGTCAAGGTGTTGTAACCTATTTTTTTGGAATCGGAATCTCCACCTAGATAATCAATTTCACCTTCAGCTTTTATTGCAATCCTCACGTCGTGATCTGTGGCCAAATGTCCTTTTTTTGCGCCCATCAGTTGGATTTGCTCTCCACTTGCCAATGTCAGTATTGCTTTGTTTCGGTTTGACAGCGCTGCCTGAACTGGCAATTGCTGATGTCCTACTGCAGTTGTCAAAACCGGTGGCTTTTTCCGGGAGAAATAAGTGGAAACTCCTATCGCAAGCACAAATGAAGCAGCGGCAGCAATCCGTGGCCACATCCAGATGACGTTTTTCGTGGGGCTAAGATTTGCCCGTTGAAAAGTTTTTTTAAAAAGTTCTGATTCCAGGTGATCAAAATTGTCGTCATCTGAAAGAAGCTGCTTTTCACTTTGCGATGCATACCAGGTTTCTACCAGGCGCTGCTCCTGAGGCGTGGCCCTCCCAGATAAATATCGGTCAATAAGTTTAGCTGCTTCCTGATGATTCATGAACTCGGTATAGTCTTGATCGGTTTAACAATAGACACATAGGATACCCAGATGGGGTATTGCAATTAAGAAAAATAAAAAAATTGAATGCCTACATTTATTAAACCTAGCGCCAAAAAGTGGGCAGTAGCACCACGGCACAACCGAATTCCTTTAAGTTGTATCGAATAAACTTAAGTGATTTGTGGATTTGCTTTTTTACCGTTTCATCCGAAGTACCAAGTAACCTCCCTATCTCCTTATGGGAAAGATTTTCTTTACGGCTCATTTCAAATACCTGGCGCATTCTCGGTGGCAAGGCAGCTATCTCTTTTTCAATAGCGGCCATGAGGTCACGACTGTCAATGTATTGAAGTGTTTCGTCGCTGGCCCCATTAACGAACTCAGCCAAAGATTCTAAACAATGAGTTCTGTACTTATTTTTCCGGAGGGCATTCAAGACCTTATGCCGTGCAATAGTATAGAGGTAGCCCGCAAAATTAGCCACGCAAGGTATTTTAGCAGGGTATAACCATAAACCGCTGAAGACGTCCTGTAAAATGTCTTTTGCGTCTTCTTCATCTTTCAGCATTTTTAAAATATGACCGTACAAGAGAAACCAGTAACGATTGTAGATTATTGTGAACGCACGCTGGTCACCCGACTTTACCAAGTATGCCAATTCGGGATCAGTTAAACCACTTAAAGGTGACATTTGGATTTTCATAATCTAATCTACACAAAAGATCAGCATGTGATCGGGGTCTTAGTAGGGCCATTGACCGTTTGTAGAGTCCCGAAATTGTTTTAGCTGAAAGTGGCCTACTTTTAAGCAATCATGGGAGCATACTAATACAAGAAGAGACATGTCGACCTGCCTGGGCAGCCGTATTACAAGTATGATGATGTCTTTAAGCGGAAAGTTATTCATGACATTGATGCGGGCTTGATAAGTGCTCGCAAGTCGGCCGCACTGTACAACGTGAACCGAAAGACGATCGAAAGATGGCGTACTGAGCTAGCTGGCTCCGGAAAGGAGGACCTTGCCTGCCGGGAAGAGGAAATAGCTCTGACAAATGACGAATCCATAGCTACGGTTGAAGCCGGCCTGAATGTCGAGATAAAGAAGCTCCGTCAGCAGCTAGCCCATGAGAGGCTGCGTTCTGAGGCGCTGCAGACGATTATCAAAGTGGCAGAACTAGATTTGGGGCTCGACATAAGAAAAAAGCGTTTACCCCAGCAGTGAGTAAGATGAAGATGCGTCATCCAGATTGTTCTCCTGACAGATATGCTCCCTAATGTTGAAGACCCAGCAACCTTGTTAACATCTGCGAAAATCAAGAGCGTTCAAGGATACTGAAACGGCCATAATTTCTGAAGTAAGGACCATTCGTTCGTCGCTGCCAGGAGTTGGTGTGCCTAAGCTTCGTCACATGCTCAGGGAAAATACCAGCTTTATTGATGGTCTTGAGTGTTAAGTTCGTTAAAACAAGATCATTACCAGCGGTTTTGTCGGTTAAAGAGTGTCAGTAAACACACATAAAGATATTCCTTCGGTCTAAGAGGCTTTTCTAAGGGGTTTAAGTGATCCCGCTGGGATTCGAACCCAGGACCCCAACATTAAAAGTGTTATGCTCTACCGGCTGAGCTACGGAATCGTTTTATGTCAACTCTACGCTGAAAAAAGTTGTTCTTCCCAAAGCGAGTGCAAATATAGGTTTTCCCAGGTACTGCGCAATTTACCTACAGGGTTTATTGCATCATAAGAACTTTCCATCACAAGTTCCAGTAAAGCCGGCATCGGAATAATACTCAGATCAACGGTGAACCCTATTAGCACAGCTCCCCTCGTCCTCGTACGCGATAGCTGTCGTGGGGAATGCGATTAAACTAGGCTTATAAACGGCCCAGCGTTCAAACGGTTCTGATGCTTAACCGTCTGGAAAACTTTGAATATTGTTTAGTTTAGGAACATGAACAGAAGCAAATTCCTGCAAAAAGGCTCCTTTCTGACGTTGGGCTTTACGTTTCTTAGATCAGAGCAACAGCCGAGTGGCAATATGCGTCAAGGTTTGGGCGGCACTGAGCCCGATTTTTCAGTGGAAGAAGTGACCATTGAGGATCTTCAAACCCAGATGGCTTCCGGCAGCCTGACCGCCGTCGGGCTAACCAGGCTTTATTTTGAAAGAATAGAACAGATTGACAAAAGCGGGCCAAGACTCAACTCGGTCATTGAAGTTAACCCCGATGCACTCAGCATCGCCGCCGAGAGGGATTTAGAACGAAAGAACGGCAAGTTGCGGGGACCCTTGCATGGAATACCTGTTCTTATTAAGGATAACATCAATTCGGGTGACCGCATGATGACTACAGCCGGTTCGCTAGCCCTTGAAGGCCACCGGGCCAGTGAGGACGCTTTTATTGTAAAAAGGCTTCGTGAAGCAGGTGCTGTGCTATTGGGTAAGACAAACTTGAGTGAATGGGCAAACTACCGCTCTACGCGGTCTTCGAGCGGCTGGAGTAGCCGGGGCGGTCAAACGCGAAATCCGTTTTCACTAAGCAGAACCCCTTCGGGTTCGAGCGCAGGATCTGGCGCGGCAGTGTCCGCGAATCTTTGCGCATTGTCTATCGGCTCTGAGACCGACGGCTCTATTGTTTCGCCGTCTTCGGTTAGCGGAATCGTAGGCATCAAGCCCACAGTTGGTCTGTTGAGCCGTAGCGGTATCATTCCAATCTCGGCCTCCCAGGATACGGCAGGACCCATGGCGCGCACAGTTTGGGACGCCGCAATCCTTCTTGGAGCTTTGACCGGTACCGACAAGGGGGACGAGGCAAGTTTGCGGGCGGCTGGTAAAGCGAGTAAGGATTACACCAAAGCCTTGGAGTTGAAGGCGCTTGAGGGAAAACGAATCGGCATCGAAAAATCATTGCAAAAAGGAAACAATGAACAGGTCGACGCCTTGTTTGCTGCCGCAATTAAACTAATGAAAGAAAAGGGCGCCGAGTTTGTCGAGGTGGATTTGCTTAAGGAGATCAATAAAGTCGGCCAGCACGAAGGAACGGTTCTTTCTTATGAATTTAAAGACGGAATCAACAAGTATCTCGCTGCCGCGGGCTGGAGGCTTAAGACCTTGAAGGACCTTATAGCATTTAACTCAGCGAATGCGGACAAGGTCATGCCATTTTTTGGCCAGGAGCTTTTTCTCAGCGCTCAGGCCCGAGGTGACGTCTCAAGTAAGGATTACCTTGACGCTAAAAGGATGTTGCAGCAAACCTCGCGCAAGGCGATAGACGATTTGCTTGAAAAGAATAAACTGCAAGCTATATGCGCCCCAACAAGTGGCTTAGCCTGGCTTACAGATCAGATCAATGGGGATTACGATACGGGGTATGGGTTTTCAACACCTGCCGCTGTTGCGGGTTATCCACACATCACGGTTCCAATGGGCCGGGTCCATTCTTTGCCAGCCGGCCTTTCTTTCATGGGAACTGCGTGGTCGGAGCAACAACTTATTAGCCTGGCCTATGCCTATGAACAGGCATCGCATCACCGGGTTAAACCAGCCTTTCTACCTGATTCAAATTAGCGGTGAGATAGTTCACGGCAGGCTTCTACTGGTATTGGATGTAGACAGGGCGGGGTGATAAAGCCAGGACAGCCTGCGGCTGCATCTCCTGCTGCATTCCCACTTTTTTTACATCGTTCTTGTAAAAGATCTTGAAACCGGTATATTCAACGGGCTCAGGCTTGACGATATACTGGTATGTGCCAATCTTTTTCGGTGGGTTTCCCCAGCCATCCATGTGCATGACGATTTGCACCTGGGGCTTGTGCTCGATGTTCTTACAGTTGGTGACCATTTTCTTCGTGAACCGGTGGATAACGAGGATCTTTGGCGGCAGGTTGTTTGTTTTTACGATACGGGCAAGGAAATCCTGGGCGTAATTAATATCGGCAGCGTCAAACGTGCCTATGACAGATCCTGGTTTGCGATGTGTTTTCATTGAAAATTCGGGATCAATGCTCAAATGGACATTTGGAAGTGCAAAGTACTTTTCAAAACGGGGTAGCTCGGCCTGCAGGGTGCTTTGACCGACCTGGATGTCTATGAACATGATCCCCCCAATTTGGTTTGTCCAGCTTACAACAGTGTCAACTTGATGAAAAGGCATCCTCAGACGGTACTTTCCGTCTTTACCAGGAGACCCCTGAGCACTTACCGCAATGTAATCGAAGGCGGGGATAGAATGGATCGTCGCAGAGTCGAAACTCCATTTTTTGACTTCAAATTTTAGCTTGGCGAACATCTGCTTTTTCGGGATTTCGCCGAAGATGCCCATTTTTTTGGAGCTTAGATTCCCGTAAAAGGCAATGATACGGTTGAATGGAAGTATCGCGCCTTCGGCACGTTGTTTAAACGCTGGCCACTTACCGGCAGTATCCTTATTGTATAAATAGCTCACCACCTGCTTAAAGCGCAAACTATCCGAGACGAACTTCTTGTGAGAAGCTACCTTTACTGCTTCCAGCTGTAAAACCGAGTCAATATGTACCTTCTGAGGTGGAGTTATATGTTTGCTTGTTTTAACTCGGGCGTCCAGCGCATTGGTGTCCAAATTGCAACCCGAAAATGAGAAGGATAATGATGCGGCAAGCAGAAAGGCGCCTGTTAATAGGGTATAGTTAGGTTTCATAATTAAGCCGCTTAATGGGGGTAGGGTCTTTAAAGTAAACGATTCTTTACATTTTCTACGGTTGTTGTGGTTTAAGGTTGTGACTATTTTCTAGTTGATTCTTCATAAAACTCCAGAGTATTTTGTGTAGCGGGTGCCGACTACATGGTTAAATACTTTCGCACGAAAGACCTTTCGGTAGAGTGATTGGCACCTTTACGTCGCCTGCTTCGCCAGACGACGGCGAATGGGTCGTGTCTCTTCGCAGTAGAGCTACATTAAAATCGTAACATTTTGTCTTCAACGACTTATGGTGGATGACTTTTTGTACAAGTTGATAAACTCAATAATTAAAGACATGAAAAAAATCTTTTTAACAGCTGTAGGTGTCGTTGCCTTTATCGCAATATCTCACGCTCAAACATCTTCTGGCGGTTCTTCTACCGGTGGCTCTGGCTCAACATCTGGTGCAGGTTCGACCACAGGCACAACATCTGGTTCTGGAACTAGTTCGTCTGGTACGACCACCGGTGCCGGTTCGTCTGGCAGCACAGGTGCTGGTGCGACTGGTTCTTCTGCTACCGATGGTACTTCAACTTCGGGCTCAGGAGCATCTTCTTCCGGAATGGGCGCAACGAATGAATCTTCCTCGGGAATGTCTGGCTCCCACAAAGGACGTCACAAGAAACACCACAAATCCTCAAGTTCGATGAGCTCAGGCTCCGGCTCTGGTGACGCGTCATCTTCTGGCTCTGGCAGTACTTCAGGTTCTGGCAAGTAAAAGGTGCGTTGTTTTAAGTAACGCGGTTTAATTATCTTTAACTAAAGGGTGTCGTACCATTCGGGTATTCACCCTTTTTTTGCTATTGTTGTTAGGTGCCTGCTGCGGTTGACACACGGGGCCTCGACTACCGCGCCGCATATGCGTACTTCATGGACATAAAACTCCGTCCTGTAAAAGCCGCCAAAATTATTTATTACAGCCACCATGAATTCAAGCGGAAAGTGCACTTTAAGTTATAGGCTTTGGTAGCTTTCGACCGCGAAAGAGGCCGAGTGCCCTTTTGCAAACGAATAACCAGCAAAACTTTCCACTTGTCGCCATATCTCGGCACTAAGCGCCGGAGAATATCCTTTGCGGTTGCAGTTGTTGAAAAACTTATCTTTTGTACGATCGAATTCTTCCCTGGAGCGGTATTTTCTAGACATTCCCCGACGCAGTACATCGGCCTCACCGAGATCAAGTCCGGCAAAAAGGTGGGCGACCTTAATAACGTCTTCCTGGTAAACCATCACTCCGTAGGTTTCGTGCATTATGTTCATCATCATCGGATGCATCATTTTGCGGCGGGACGGGTCGCGATGAAGCAGAATATACTGCCTCATCATTCCCGACTGCGCTACTCCCGGACGTATAATGGAACTGGCAGCGACCAGGCCCAGATAGTCATTGGCTTTGAGCTTACATAGGAGCATGCGCATTACAGGGGACTTGACGTAAAAGCAGCCCATCGTGTGGCCTCTTTCTAGCTGTTCGGCAATGCGCGGATCGGCTTTAAACTTTGCGATGTCATAGATATCAATATCCTCACCGGTTCTGTTTGACGATATCGACCGCTTCCCGTATATGGCCAAGCCCGCGCTGACTCAGAATATCGAATTTGTACAGGCCAATTTCTTCGGCTTCGATCATACTGAACTGGGCTGTAGGAAACCCTTTGGGGGGCATAAACGTCGCAGTATAGCTATATATGGGTTTTTGAGCAATAACGACACCCCCGGCATGAATACTCAGGTGACTGGGGAAGTCCTTCAAATATTCCCCATATAGGTAAACCAGTTTCCCCACAGGCGTAGGAGCGGTAGGTCTTAGTGTATGGCCCGAAACGCGTGCTGGCTTGGCGATTGCTTCGGCAATGGACCTGTCGGCCGAAATAAGGCTGGTCTTCTCAGCCGTCCTTGCCGTGAAGCCTTGATTTGAGTAGCCTGCAATGAGCTCCTCTATTTCGGCGGTTGGCAACCGAACACCTTTCCCAGCTCCCGCATGACCGAATTTACCTGAAAAGTGGAATAGGTCGCAAGCAGGGAGGTATGCTCTGTCCCGTATTTTTTAAAAATGTAAGCTATAAAGCATGTATTCGTCTGGCAGGCTACCTCCCTTGGGTCGAGCTTGGTGAGGAGGGTGTTACCAGCAATTGCCCTTAAAAGGCGGTGGGCGTTATAGTCCTTTTGAACACGAAAGGTAACTGCTTGAAGTGCAACGAATCTTTCAAGCTTGAAACCGCTTAGCCGGGCTTTTCTACTAGTTAAGCTGGCGATCTGATCATGTCTTATACCGATGAATTCGTCGGCACGTAGGGCAGCCCCGGCTGGCGATTCGGCTGAAAGATCAAGCGGGTAAACGAACAAAACGTCGTCCAGTCGGGGTGCCCGCACCGGAAAGCAGGGATCTCTGCCAGCGGCTGCCGCAAGCTGTTCAGAAAGAAACCTGTTAAGCGCAGTGAGCCCTTTTTCAGTTTGAGCCAGCCCAATGTAAAGCTGCTTTGACCGGTTTCTGAAATCAACTCCCAGAACTGCGGTTACACCGAAGGTGGCCGCGTCTTTCATAAACTCAAGATGTCCCGAGGTGCTATTGATGTCTGTAAGTGCAAGCCGGTCTATTCCCTGCGAACGCGCGGTTTCAAGCAACTTCCTTACTGACAGCGTTCCATATTTAAGGCTGAAAAAGCTATGGCAGTTGAGAAACATGGGTTAACGGGTAACCCGGCCCGCCTGCGCCGTTTGCTTTAATCCACTAAAGGGGTTGAAGTCATGGCTGTCAGTATGCATCCCGATCGCCCGGCCTACCGTCTTTGCTCCATAGCGTTCATTAATTCTGTCCATCGCCTGGTAAAGACGTATCTGTTCCTCGCTGTCTTCGAAAAGGTTGATCTGATAATTACCGGGAACGAGGTGGCTCAAGCGTAGGCCAATAAGACGAATGCGCATTCGGCGTGTATAAAGCTTTTGAAATAGCCTCTTGACCAGCGGAATCAAGATGTGATCTGCTGAAGTATACGGAATCGCGGTTTGCTGAGTATGGGTGTCGTAGTCCGAGTAGCGAATTTTCACTGTAACGCACGAAGTCAGCTTTCCCTCATTGCGAAGTTTAAACGCCAGCTCTTCGGTCATGGAAATAAGCGTTGCCTGCAGCAGGTGTACATCGATGGTATCCTGGTTGAAGGTATTTTCCCTGGAAATAGACTTTCGTTCTGAATAAGGAATTACCGGGCTTGTATCGATGCCATTGGCTTTTTCCCAAATCATGATCCCATGCTTGCCTAAAACAGTCTCCATGAGTTCGGCCGGCATCTGCTGCAGCGTTGAAATACGCTCGACGCCCATTCGCCTTAGAAGCTCATAGGTCTTGTCGCCAACCATCGGAATCTTTTTTATGGATAATGGGGCAAGAAAGCTTTTTTCGGTTCCATAGTCGACGCGCATCTGACCATTCGGCTTGGCTTCGTTTGTCGCAACTTTTGAAACTGTCTTATTCCTGGACAGCCCGAAGGAGATCGGAAGACCTGTTTCGTGAGTAACCTTGCTGCGAAGTTCGCTCGCTATTTTGTAACAGCCAAAAAAGCGGTCCATGCCACTAAGATCAATGTAAAACTCGTCAATGCTTGACTTTTCGTAGACAGGTGCATGCTCGCCAATGATCTCCGTAACCATATTCGAGTACTGCGAGTAGCGCTCATAGTCTCCCCGTACGATGATCGCTTGGGGGCACAGCCTAAGCGCCAGCCGGGTAGGCATTGCCGAGTGGATGCCGTATTTCCTTGCCTCATAACTGCAGGAAGCGACAACTCCCCGGTCACTCGAGCCGCCAATGATCACCGGCTTCCCTTGGAGCCTACTGTTTTGCAGGCATTCGACCGACACAAAAAAAGAATCAAGATCAATGTGAACAATGTTTCGATAATCTTCCATATCCGCCGACTTTCAACGCAGGCTCCAAGATAAACAAAGGGCGCTGACTTTGCTAAAAAAATTAGTAAATAATCTAGGTTAGAAAAGAATCCCGCATTCGAGCAAAGCGCGGCTTTGCGATGGACTAGTTCCTAAGGAGCCAAAACCGTTAGGAGGTGTAAGGTGCCTGGCGCGGATAAAGGAAAGTTCTGTACGCAGGTACAGCCTGCCAAGCTGGTATCCGGGAGTTAACGTTGCCGAGTAAGCTTGGCTATTTGGCCCGTAAAGAAGGTTTGGAACGCCAGTTTCAGCTGCGTTTGGAGAGGCGATGTACGACAGCCTGATCGGGCAGCTAAAGATTAGACCCCTCTTGCTCGCAGGGCTGGTATAACTGATAAAGAAAGTTTCGCCTAGGGTACTGCCCGCATGCGAGATGCCCAGTGCGGCGCTCGCCGGAACCCGTGTGTACTGTACGTATGGCTCAAAGGTAAAGCGACCCGAAATCCAGGTGTAAATAAGGTCATAGGTAGAACCGTTATTCTGGTAGGCGGCGCCCGGAGTTTTTGCAGGTGCCGTCGTACCTAGGTTCCCGCCACTGACAGCAACCAGCGTATTCCGAGAATTAAATGCCAACGCCAGCGACGCTGTAAACCAATTGTATTTGCCCGAGTAGTACCCATCACTGAAGGCTGCTGAAAAGCTAAGTTTGCCCGAAGTATAGTTAAATTGAAGACCTCTGTTCACCGTGTTTTCTTGGTTCCACAAAAGCCCGCGCTCAATGTTCAAATTTTCATAGGAGAAGGCATATTCAACCCCCACCAACGTCGGCAGCTTGCCTGCCTGAATCGATATACTTTTTGACGGTTGATATTTCAAATACGCCTGCGGCATTACACCGAATGCAGTAACACTTTGCGCGGCACGTACGTACGGCAGTCCTAGGGTGGGAATGGAGTACGCGCCAAGCTGAAAGAAAAACTGAAACCGGCCCTCAGGTTTTTGAATGAATACCTGAGCGTTGCTAACGTCTAAACGCGTGTGACGGTCACCCAGAGTGGGGTGTGTTTGTCCAAGAAACAAAAGGCTAGCCGCCCCGCTCACATATACATCATGTATTATACCTTGTGTAAAGTGGAAGGGTTGTGGGTTGATCGTCAGTGGACCAATCATGGCTGGCATTGTCAAAGGCGATAAGGTAGTCGGAGCAACCTTTGGTTTCAAAATAGATTTCGCATCCTGGGCTCCCTTAACTGAGATAGTATCCTGCGCAACCGCTGCTAAACAAGCTAGTTGTCCAAGGCAAAAGAGCAAAATTAACCGTGGTTTGAATCTAAGCTTTCGGCAGAGCTTTTTCCAAAAATCGAACATAGTAAAACTCTATTTGACAGCGTTACAATAATCCAGCCGCAGTATTGCAATTCACCTTTTGGTTTAAGGGCATTGGAGGTTCGACTGAGACCACTGAGTTTTCGTCCAGGGAAGATCTGTTAATGCACAGTCATTAACTTACTGTTACTTTCATGACAATCAGGATGGAGTTCTCTCTAACGCCCAGACAAGTGGAATTACCATTCAAAATTGTGAATTTGCGCATAACGGCCAGGGCGACGGCTTTTCACATAATTTATATATTGGGGCAACTCCTAAGGCGATAATCCAGACAAGTTATTTCCATGATGCGGTAGTAGGTCATGAGATCAAATGCAGAGCCTTGAGCACGTTGATTGAGAATTGCCGTATACAGAACGGTTCAGGAAGCGCAAGTTATTGCATCGATCTGCCACAGGGTGGTGCTTCAATTTTAAAAAACGATACTATCGAGAAAGGCATTAACGCGCAGAATCCAAATGCCATTCATTTTGGCGGTGAGGCGGTAAACCCCGGATCCTCACTTATGTTAAGTTCAATATTGTTCGTTTCAGCTAAGACCGGCTACGTACTTGTAGCCAACCAAATGGCCGATGGCTCTTCGGCATCACTTACCTCTAATAACGTATTCGGCATAGACGACAGCAAGATGCTTTCAGGAATTGGAACCGTCACGGGAACAACCCACCTAACAGCATCGCCGGTTCTAAACCGCAGTTCACTGTTCCATCAATAATTCGAACAATATGACTACTCGCTTACTGGTTTAAGGTCGCTTACGGCAGGGCCGTTGATCACATTACCAAGCGAGGTGAAGCGCGAACCGTGACACGGGCAATCAAAGGACTTTTCGGCACTGTTCCACTGAACAATGCACCCGAGATGGGGGCAAATTGCCGAAAAGGCGTGAAGCTGTCCTTCAGGATCTTTGAATACAGCATGCTTGCTTAGCCCGTGGCTAATTATAGCGCCTTCGCCTGGCATGATTTGGGCTGCTGATGATACATCACCCGGCTTTAAGTAGTCTCCATACTGAGCCGCCATATTGGCGGCTTCTTTCATGAAGTCTCCTGTGGCACGCAGAGAAACGCGCGAAGGGTCGTACAATTTTTGCCAGGGATTATCACGTCCCATGATTAAATCTGTAACTAAAATCGCACCTACGGTGCTGTGAGTCATTCCGTTGCCTGAGTCTCCCGTGATGACATAAGTGTTCTTCTCGCCGGGATTACGGCCTATATACGCTAAACCATCAATGGATTCCATGACCTGCCCGGACCAATTGTACACAATCTCCTTACTCAAAGGAAATCTTTCTCTCATCCACATTTCTAAATTTTTAAGTCGGTACTCTTCAGGAATACCCTCTACATCGGCTTGCCCTGTTCGATGATCAGCTCCACCTACAAGGAGTAGATAATGGCTGTCGTCAAAAGGTTGTGTGCGCACATAATTGAATGGAGTAGTGATCCATTTAGAGTCCTGATCGCCTGTGTCCCACCAAAGAGCCGGGCTAATATCAGATCTTAGGATTCGAGCTCCTACTACATAAGTACGATATGGGTATTGTTTTGTGTGTAGATTGAACAGATTGCTTACGGGGGAGTTCGTAGCGACGACGATATTTTTTGCCTTGATTCGAAACTTGCCAGACGTTACTTCACCGCCTTTAAATGCCTCGGCCCGGGTTTCGGTAAAAATTCGGACACCCATTCTCTGCAAAGCATCGCACAGCCCACGCAGGTATTTCAGGGGATGAAATTGTGCCTGGTTTGGATAATGGAGGCTTGGTCCTTTTTCGAAGGGGATTCCCGGTACATTCGGTTGAAGATCGGTTGTCAACCCGGCTTTCGCCGAAGCCTGGGCTTCGTCCTCCAGCGTTTTTAATTTGTCGGTAGGATGGAGGAACAAGTAGCCGTCCAGGCGCTCGAACTCGCAAGCAATGTTTTCCAATTGCGAAGTCTCTTCAATAAAGTCGATTGCCCGGGTGTGGCTTTGGGCGGCAAGTCTTGCGCCTTCCTCCCCGTGATATTTACTTAGATCAGTATACAGTTCATCTAACGCATTAACGAGCTGGGCTGTCGTACGACCGGTCTCTCCGCTGCCGATTAACCGCTCTTCAATTAAAATCACTTTTCGGCCTTCACGAGCCAGACAGTATGCCGTCGTAATTCCGGCGATTCCGCCCCCTACAACTAAAACTTCAGTCTCCTCATCCTGCTCCAATTTGCTGAATCGCATTGGCTCGGCCGAATCCACCCAGTAGGAAACTTGCTCCCCGGATGAGCGAAGGCCCGTTTGATCCTTACCTGTAAGTATGTTAAATATTTTTGCTTCCATTGATATTTTTGTGAAAACGACAAGATGTGCAAAAGTCTTTCCAAGAATATTTTACTCACATAGTTGTGACTTTTCCACAAGAAAACCTTAGGAACTTTGCGACCCTTGAACAAGTAATTAAGTTACCTTGACTACCATGATACACAAGAGCTTTAACTTTCAGCCAAATGAAATCGAAGAGTATTTCTATTCAAAATCGGCTGGGATCTTCACTGTGAAAATGAAGAATAACGCTGTGATCCACTATCAGACGCATGCGCCAGAGGCGTTTCTTGCCTGGTTGAATTCAAACGCCACAACACCTTTCCAGGAAACTGAGCCAACAGAATCGGCTTGACAAGCTTGACCTGTTGAGGTGTTGGATTGTCTAACTCGTTGACGTCTTAACTCGCCGACCAGCGGCTCGAGTCAACTTTAGATAATATACTTGCCACGATGGTGTACTCACGCATTCTGTCAGGAAATAAAATCCAAAACAAGTAGACATCCAGTGTCAGGTAAAGTAATTTCAATACTAAAACGTCTTCCCTTACAAAAAGCATTTGGCAAACCAGTCTTCATCCATCCTTAATGCGGTAAGCACCTATAGCCGGGAACTGCTCCACTTTATTCGTGGAAGGGTTTCAAGGGATGAGGATGCTGAGGATATTTTGCAGGATGTATGGTTTCAGCTAGCTGGTGTAGCCGATACCGGCGAGATCCATCAAATGAGCGCCTGGCTCTATAAGGTTGCCCGTAATAAGATCATTGATCGCAGCCGTAAAAACGGCGAAACAAGCTTAAGTGACCTTGCATTTGAAGAGGACGAAGACACATCGGATATTGAATTTTCTTCACTCCTGATGGTTGACGGGGATGACCCAGAATCACAATTCTTGAAAGAGACTATTTGGAATGAACTTTTCATCGCTCTTGAGGAACTTCCTGAAAATCAACGCCAGGTGTTTGTTTGGAACGAACTTGAAGACAAGTCCTTGCGGCAGATCGCCGAAGATACCGGTGAAAACCTTAAGACGATCATCTCCCGAAAGGGTTACGCGCTCAAGCACCTCAGACGGCAATTGACGATGTTATATCAGGATCTGCTCGATTTTTAATTAGTTGCAAATTGTTTCTAACTATGTACTATAGCCAAAGGGGTAACAAGATGAGTCGTGCGGGAAAGAAAGTTTGGTTCATATTAGTTTCGGTCTCGCTGATCCTCGTTATGTGTTATTTCGTTATGTTTCTGTGGAATGCGCTTTTGCCCGACCTGCTCCATGTCAACATGATTTCTTATAGCCAAGCTATCGGGCTTTGGGTCCTGAGCAGGCTCTTGTTCGGGCGTTTCCATTTTGGACGTGGCGAGAAATCGTACGCGGGGGGTGGCAGAGCCGAATACCGGTGGAAGGATAAACTTTCGGCTATGTCAGAAGCTGATCGATCGACGTTTAAAGCCGAATGGAGAGCGAGGTGCGCAGAAAAAGGACGCGCTGCTGGCGCTGAGCAGTCTTAAGTCCGGGTAATCTTAGGCCCTTAGCAGTCTTAAAAAACAGGCAGTTGATCGGCATAAACTTCTGAGAAGTCTGCCTCTCCGCTGCCTGTCTACACTTCCTGCTAACTAGATATAAACTATTGAGACAATTAATTCACCGGAATATCCTTTGAAGGCTGCTTTGCCTCCTCATTCTTTGGAAGCGTTATCATAAGGATACCTTCTTCCTGTTTTGCACTGATGTTCCCAATGTCAACTTTTCCATTCAAGCTAAGAACCCTTTCGAAACTTTTGATCGGAAACTCCTGCTGACTAAAAACGGGAAGGTTCGATTCGTCGACACTGCGCGTTCCACTGATATATAAAACATCATTTTCGATATTAACAGCGCAAATTACTTTAAGTTACAATTTCTCAATTTGACTACAAATGTCCTCAAATAGGCTACAAGTCGTCAAGTGTTTCTGTTGACCTTTGAGTTATCATCAACTTAGAAAAATCATGGAACATCAAAATGAAACTTCAGACGTTGCTTTGGCGCAAACTACTGACACTTCTAAAAAAGTTTGGTTCATAACCGGCGCTTCCCGGGGATTTGGACGCATTTGGGTTGCTGCTGCACTCGAACGTGGAGATAAGGTCGCAGCTACCGCACGAACTTTATCAACGATTGCCGATCTCGAAGACAAATACGGCGCTAATGTACTGACTCTGGAACTGGACGTGACCAAACCAGATCAAGTGAAAACGGCCGTAGAGCAAGCGTACAATCACTTCGGAAGGCTCGATATTGTACTCAACAACGCCGGCTATTCATTGGTAGGCACCATTGAAGAGGCCAGCGCTGACGATGTTCGTGCGATGTATGATACCAATATTTTTGGTGCACTTTCTGTTATTCAGGCAGCTCTGCCGCTGCTGCGTAAACAGGGCGGCGGTCATATACTGGGTACATCGAGCAACCTTGGCCATGTAACCATGCCCGTGATCGGCTACTACTGCTCGTCAAAATGGGCATTCGAGGCTATCCACGAAAGCCTGGCCGCCGAAGTTAGGCCTTTCGGAATTAAAGTAACCATTATAGAACCGGGTGCTTATGCCACCGAGTTTGGTAGCCAGCAATCGTTGAAGTTTGCACCCGCTCTCGATATTTACGCAGATTTTAAAGCACAGTTCTTTGGCAGTTTAAGAACGATGGAAAGAGGCGACCCCAATGCCACACCCCAAGCTCTATTCAAGATCGTTGATGCGGAGAACCCGCCGTTAAGGTTCTTTTTAGGCAGTCATTGTTTACCAGAAACACGTACAGTTTATGCCGAAAGGCTGGCCATCTGGGAAGAGTGGGAAGCCGTCTCTGACTCGGCTCAAGGCGAACAGAGTAGCCATTAATTAAATGTCAAAAATGAAAAAAGAAAAGATCCCTCATAAATTCGAGTCCCTATCGGATGCTCACCGGGCCTTTGGCTTACCTAATCCTAAGCATCCGTTAATAAGTCTCATCAATGGATCCCATGATCAAGTTGAGATGAACATGCTTTCCCAAAACCATGTGCTGAGCTTCTATAAAATATCTTACAAACCAAAACTCAGTGGCAAATTAAAGTATGGCCAAAGCTATTATGATTTTGATGAAGGCGGTTTGTTATTCGCTTCTCCAGGCCAGGTCGTTGGTAGCACTAACAACGAGGCAAGCGTTTGTTCCGAATTTACTTTGCTCATTCATCCGGACTTCTTTTTAGGTTACTCTTTGGCTAAGACCGTTAAGCAATACGGCTTCTTCTCTTATTCAGCCAATGAAACGCTGCATCTATCGGACGTTGAAAAAGCCATCATCCTATCCTTATTTGAAATGATAGAAGCCGAGTTGAACAGCCGGATAGATAACTTAAGCCAGGATGTCGTTATCACTCAAATTGAGCTGTTACTGAATTATGCGAACCGATTTTACAAACGTCAGTTCATTACCCGAAAAGCAGTAAACAACGACCTTTTGAAAAAGCTGGAAGAGCTATTAGAGGGCTATTTTAACTATGAAACATCCATAAGCCGGGGAATTCCGACCGTTCAAGACCTTTCTGATAAATTAAACATAACACCAAGTTATTTAAGTGATATGCTGCGGTCCCTCACCGGGCAAAATGCCCAACAGCACATTCATAACAGGCTCATTGAAAAAGCGAAGGAGAAACTATCGACCACCAGCTTATCTGTAAGTGAAGTTGCCTACGCGTTGGGGTTTGAACACCCGCAATCTTTTAATAAGTTATTCAAAACCAAAACTAACCTGTCGCCCTTAGAATTCAGACGCTCATTTAACTGATTACTTTATATGTTTTTCAGATACGTACGGTGCTTGCGGCTTTTGTAGGGTTCCATAGCCATATGAAGGTTGATCATCTTTTCGTTGAAGTCACCTACCCAACTCAATTCAAGTTCGTCATACTGGTCGAGAGGTAGAACGTACTCCCCAAGCTTGATGAACAGAGCCGATTCTATTCCGTGGTTTTGGTAGGCCGGTTTGGTTCCCATGACGATGGCCCGCAAGCGGTTCGCTTTAATTGTTGACCGGTTGTACAAAAAACGCAGCTTCCCTAAAAGGTTCATTTTCCCCTTTAGCGCCTTAAACCAAATGTTCGCGTCGGGAATTACCAGGACAAAAGAGACCGGCTCTCCATTCACATAGGCGAACAAAATAAGGTTCGGGTCAAGGATCGGCTTCATTTGCCTAAAGGTTTCAACCACGGTCTCTTTGCTCAAAGGCACAAAGTGGTCAAAATCTTTCCAGCCCTCGTTATACACAGCCATAAAGTCGGCCGCGTATTTATCAAAGCGGGCAATCTCCAGTTGCTCGAACGAATACCCTTTTTTGCGGATCACCCAGTTCGCGATCTTGTAAAAGCGCTCAGGAAAGGGCTTTCGAATGTTAATGATGTTGGTTAACTGGTCGTAGCTTTTGACGAACGATTCGCCTTCAAAAAGTTCCTGGTAATAGGGGGGGTTGTAGTTCATCCCGAATGACGGGGATTCAAAGCCCTCAATCAATAATCCCCAAAAGCTGTCGTTCTCTCCGAAATTTATCGGTGCCTCGACCGCTTTCATCCCTTTTTCAGCAAGCCAGCTTGTCGCAACCGAAAACAAAAGGGCGGCAGAGGCTTGGTCATCGACACATTCAAAAAAGCCGATACCCCCCGTAGGGACTGCTCCCAGCGACGTTTTGTCACTACGGTAAAATGCGGCAATGCGACCAATTGGTTTGTTGGAATCGTCAAGAAGTATCCAGCGCTGGGCTTCTCCTTTGCTAAAAAATGGGTTTTTTTGAGGATCGAATACCGCCTCGACCTGGATTTCCAGCGGCGCTATCCACAGCGGATCACTGGTGTAAATTCGACGCGGGACGTCTAAAAAGATTTTTCGGTGTGATGAATTATCTACCGGCAGTATTTTCAAGGTATGCCGGGTGAACGAATTATCAGTAGCGGTCTTCGTCTTCTTCGTAGTGATCGTCAAAGGCATGCTGCGAAGAAAGGTCGTCTACATCATAAGAATCATCCTGAACAGTATTAAGTTCAAGGTCATCGTCTTCATCATCAAGCTTGTTCTTCCAGTTCTTGGTTTCCTTCGCACTGACCGGCTTAAGCTTCGTTTTCTTTGAATTGTCTGTCTCCTGGCCTTTGCCTTTTACGACCGGCTTTTTCACAGACTTCTTTGGGGTTTTCATTTACCTTGAATAGGGAATTTTGATGAGGGGAGCTTTAGGTTGCTTTATAGTTTGAGGTTGAAAAGTCCTTAAATTGTTTGAGTAGAACAAAATTAGTAAGTAAATATACTTGTACAAATAATTTCAAATAATAACCTGTTGATAAAAAGGCTCTTATAAGCTTCTTAACAACAGCCAGTTCGCTGACTGGTTCTCGAATTAAACGTAGACGAGTGGTAAAGGGTTACAATCAGGATGTGTTTCAACAAAATGCGCACCAGAACTTTTAGCTAGAGGGCAGATCTTTTAGCTGCGGCAGTTGGTCAAGACTGTTAAGTTTGAAATGATCCATAAAGGCACGGCTGGTTGAATAGATCAATGGCCTGCCCACCGAGTCACTTTTGCCATCGATCTGAATAAGGTCTTTCTCCAGCAGACGTCGAATGGTATAGTCGCAATTCACCCCTCTGATCTGCTCGATCTCGGTTTTGGTCACCGGTTGCTTGTAGACGATGATAGCAAGTGTCTCCATAGCAGCAGGGGAGAGTTGCTTTTTGTTCTTTTGCTGATGCAGAAGCGCTATCGCGGGGGCAAATTCTTTACGCGTCAAAAACTGGTAACCCCCGGCGATTTGAGCGATCTCATAGAAGTTGTTGGTTTGGGCATAGATCTGTTCGATCCCCCGAACCTCTTCCTCGATTTCGGCCCTTGTAATAGGGGTCTCAAAAACAGAAGACAGGCACAGAGCGATCTCAGTGCTGGTTATCGCCTGTTCAGAACAGAAAATGAGCGCCTCAATGTGTTGCCTTATTTCTTCCAAGTTTTCTTAAAGGCTAGTTGAAGGCTAGGGCCCCAAGTTAATAATCGATCACCTGCTCTTCCATCACGAGGGGCAGCTCTCTGAATTCATATTGCTGCGTACGCAGCTGCGGTTCAAAACCCGCTTCTTTAATAGCCTGCTGTATACCGCTTGCTGTAAATCGATGCGGCGCTCCGGCAGCCGAAACCACATTTTCTTCGATCATGATAGACCCAAAGTCATTTGCTCCGGCATGAAGACAAAGCTGGGCGACTTCTTTTCCAACGGTCAGCCAGCTGGCCTGAATGTTTTTGATATTTGGCAGCATGATGCGGCTCATGGCAATCATACGTACGTAATCCTCACCGGTCACTGTATTTTTCACGCCGCGTATCCGGGTTAACAAGGTTCCATGATCCTGGAACGGCCAAGGAATGAACGCGATGAAGCCTTTGGCAGTTTCGGGTTTTTCGGCTTGCACTTCGCGCAGCCAAACAAGGTGTTCGAAGCGCTCTTCCAAGGTTTCAATATGCCCAAACATCATCGTTGCCGATGTTGTCAGGTTGAGTTTGTGCGCAGCCCGCATGACGTCAAGCCACTCGCGGCCCGAACATTTTCCTTTCGAAATAAGTCTTCTTACCCGGTCATTCAGGATCTCGGCACCGGCACCAGGAAGCGAATCCAGACCGGCTTCCATTAATGCAGTTAGAACTTGGCTATGCGTCAGTTTGTCGAGCTTGGCGATGTGGGCAATCTCCGGAGGGCCTAAAGAGTGAAGTTTGAGGGTTGGGAACATGTTTTTGAGGTCCCTGAAGAGCTGGGCATAGTACGCCAGTCCAAGATCAGGATGATGTCCTCCTTGCAGGAGCAATTGTTCACCGCCATATCTAAAAGTCTCCTCGATCTTTCGCCTGTATTCTTCGAGGTTCGTGATGTAACTGTCTTCGTGTCCCGGCCGGCGAAAAAAATTGCAGAATTTGCAATTCGCAATGCATACGTTGGTGGTGTTTAAATTACGGTCAATAATCCAGGTCACCACATGCTCCGGCTTTTGAATTTCACGCAGCGCATTGCCGGTATACATGAGTTCAGGTGTACTGGCATGAGTGTAAAGAAACAGCCCCTCTTCTTTCGTTAAAAATTCAAAGTGAGACGCTTTTTTAAGGAGTTCCTGGGTATTCATTTCTGGGTGTAAGGGACCGAAATGCAAAGATAAGCAAGCGAATTTGTATTAATTTGCCCAGTTGTTCTTATCCTGTACGCGATGATCGAATTCACAAAACATCTCCTTTCAAACGGCCTAAGGTTAGTTATTCACGAAGACCATACGCTGCCCACCGCGGTTCTAAACGTATTGTATGACGTAGGAGCGCGCGATGAAGATCCCGGAAAGACCGGGTTCGCTCATCTTTTTGAGCACCTTATGTTTGGCGGGTCGGTTAATATACCGGTGTATGATGAGCCTTTACAGCGTGTCGGCGGCGAAAATAATGCCTTTACATCAAATGATGTCACCAACTATTACATTCAGCTCCCTTCTGTAAACCTCGAGACTGCTTTTTGGCTGGAGTCTGACCGCATGATGGATCTTGCCTTTTCCGAGAAAAGTCTGGACGTTCAGCGCAGTGTCGTCATTGAGGAATTTAAGCAGCGCTACCTCAATCAGCCTTACGGTGATGTTTGGCTCAAGCTGCGCCCGCTGGCCTATAAAGAGCATCCCTACCGCTGGGCGACGATCGGTAAGGAAATATCACATATTGAACACGCAAGAATTGAAGACGTCAAAGCGTTTTTCAGGCTTCATTATTCTCCCCTGAACGCCGTGCTTGTTGTAGCTGGGAATGTAGAGTCCAAGGAGGTCATCGCGCTGGCCGAGAAATGGTTCGGTTCTATTAAGCCTGGCGAGCGCTACACCCGGCATCTTCCCAAGGAACCACCGCAAACAGCCGTCAGGGAAGAGACTGTTTTGGGGGATGTACCGCAGAATGCCTTGTATATGGCCTTCCACATTGCCGGGCGTATGGATCCTGATTACTATGCGACCGATTTGCTGGCAGATATTTTATCCCAGGGACACTCGAGCAGGCTTTACCGCCGCTTGCTAAAAGATCAAAAGCTCTTTAGCGAAATACATGCCTATCAAACGAGTGATATGGATCCCGGCCTACTGGTGATAGAAGGAAAGATCAATTCGGGGGTCGATCTGGCCGTTGCCGAAAAAGCGGTTTGGAATGAACTCGAAGAACTTAAATCGGCGCCGGTACCCGACGACGAGTTAACGAAGGTGAAGAATAAAGTGGAATCAACCTTGGTTTTCAGCGAAATGAACTTACTGGAAAAAGCGATCAACCTCGCTTATTTTGAGGTGATGGGAGATGCAAATGGTGTAAACCGGCAGCATGAACAGTACCTCGACGTAACTGCAGGCAAGATCAAAACACTAGCCGCGCATGTTTTTCGCCCCCAGAACGTCAGCGTCCTTAAATACCTCGCACGCGCATGATCCCTATAGTAAATCTTTTGGATCGTACTAAGGCGCCTGCCTCTTATGGTCTATCACAAACGAAGTTATTTGAGCCCGAGTTCGTTCGACTCCCTAACGGCGTTCCGCTGTATTATATAGACCGCGGAACCGCCGAACTGATTCGTGTAGAGGTTATCTTTCGGATAGCATCCTGGAGCCGCATAAGTCCTCTGCTTTCTACCGCCGCGTTTAGACTTATTTCTGAAGGGACCCGGTTTAGAAGTTCGGCTGAAATCGCCGACGCGCTTGATTTCTACGGCTCTTTTTTCCAGGTGAACGCCCTCGCCGATCATGCTGTGCTTACCCTATATTCTTTGCGTAAGTACCTTTCGTCATCGCTTGGCATCTTGAAGGAAATCTTACTGGAGGCAAATTATCCTGGCCGCGAACTAAAAACTTTCAAGGTTAATTCGATCCAGCGTCTTAAAATAGACAGCGAAAAAACAAATTATCTTGCCTCAAGGGCGTTCCACACAGCACTTTTTGGCCAGGATCACCCTTACGGGCATGCAGAAAGGGAAGGCGACTATGAGGCCTTGAATGAGGCAGACCTTCAGGACTATTATGAGCGTTTCATCTCCCAAGAGAATGTCTTCATTCTCCTTTCGGGCAAAGTTAAATCCGAGGATCTAGAGGCGCTGAGCGATATTCTTGGAGGGGCTCCCTGGCGTAATGGCACGTTTACTCCAGACCCACTTCCCTTGCCGGTTGCTTCGGCAACGAAGGAGATCTTCATTGAGCGAAAAGACAGCGTCCAATCCAGTCTGCGTATTGGCCGGCCTTTGTTAACCAAAAGTCATCCCGACTATCCCGGTATGCAGATTTTGAGCACGATACTTGGCGGGTATTTTGGCAGCCGTCTTATGGCCAACATCAGGGAAGACAAAGGCTACACCTACGGAATCCACTCGGCCATGGTCAGTGATCGCGAGGCTGGTTATTTTACCATCGGAACCGACGTTGGAGCTGAACATACGCGGGCGACGATAACTGAGATCATGTTTGAACTGAGCAGGTTGCGGGAAGAACTGGTTATGCCAGATGAGCTTTCCCTGATACGAAACTACCTGACAGGTTCATTTCAGAGCAGCCTTGAAAACGCTTTTTCATATGCCGATAAATTTAAGTCAGTTCACTTTTTTGACCTCAACTACGACTACTATCGTCGATATTTTGATACCCTGCAGTCGATCACTCCTGAGCACCTGCGGGACCTTGCCGCCAAGTATTTCGTGAACGATTCGTTTTACACCGTGATCGCCGGGACCTCACCCCAATAACCCAGTTTTATCGTGATTTTGTTTACTTTTGTTTGGCAAGTACCAAATCCTAATTGTATTTGCCATGTCCTTAGACCCCTCTAAATTTATCATTGAAGGCCTTACCTACGATGATGTTCTTTTGGTTCCCGCTTATTCAGAGGTCCTTCCCAGGGACGTAGATCTGCGCTCGAGACTCACCGCCAGGATACAGCTTAACATTCCGGTGATTTCTGCCGCCATGGACACTGTGACCGAATCGGCGCTGGCTATCGCGATGGCGCAGGCGGGCGGAATAGGTATCCTGCATAAAAACATGACCATTGAACGCCAGGCCGAAGAGGTTCGTAAAGTAAAGCGGTCAGAAAGTGGGATGATACAGGATCCTATCACGCTTCCTGATCATGCGAAGCTTGGTGAGGCTTTGCAGATCATGAAGGAGTACCGTATCGGTGGCATTCCCATTGTGAACGTTGAAGGACTTTTGCAGGGCATCATTACAAACCGTGATCTTCGTTTCGAAAAGGATCTTTCAAGGCCGGTAAATGAAGTTATGACGCGTGAAAATTTGATCACCGCCCCAGAGGGTACCGACCTTATTCAGGCCGAAGTTATTCTCCAGCATCACAAGATCGAGAAGTTACCGGTGGTGGACTCAAAAGGCCATCTCTCAGGACTTATCACCTTTAAAGACATTCAAAAATTTAAAAATTTTCCCCGCGCCTGCAAAGACGATCTTGGAAGATTGCGGGTTGGTGCGGCGGTAGGAGTGACCTTTGACACTGTTGACCGTATACGGCCGCTTGTTGCTGCTGGGGTTGATGTCATCGTGATCGATACGGCTCATGGTTACTCTAAAGGTGTCATCGAGACGATCAAAAAAGTGAAATCCTATTTCTCAAGTCTGCAAATCGTAGCCGGCAATGTTGCGACGGGGGAAGGTGCTCTGGCCCTGGCGAAAGCGGGTGCCGACGCGGTCAAAGTTGGTATTGGACCTGGCTCCATATGCACGACCCGGATCATTGCCGGTGTGGGTGTCCCGCAGCTCTATGCGGTATACGAATGCGCCTTGGCCCTCAAAGAACTCGATATCCCGGTCATCGCAGATGGCGGCATCAAATACACTGGTGACATTGCTAAAGCGATCGCTGCGGGCGCAAGCTCGATCATGTCCGGCTCCCTTTTTGCCGGTGTTGAGGAATCACCGGGTGAATCCATCATTTTCGAAGGCCGCAAATTCAAATCCTACCGCGGCATGGGCTCTGTTGAAGCCATGGAATCTGGCTCAAAGGACCGCTACTTTCAGGACGCCGAAGACGACATCAAAAAGCTTGTCCCCGAAGGGATAGTCGGCCGGGTACCCAACAAGGGAACTTTGCAAGAAGTCGTCCACCAGCTCACTGGCGGTCTTCGTGCCGGGATGGGCTATTGCGGTGCCGCAAACATCGCCGAAATGCAGCGGGCACGCTTTATCAAGATCACTGGCGCGGGCCTTCGTGAGAGTCACCCGCACGATGTGACGATCACTAACGAGGCCCCAAATTACAGCCGTTAATTCTCAAACAGTCCATAGTATCTTTGTTTCTTGAGTTGACCCGTTGAATAAGATAGATCACATTAACTGGTGGAAAGATGAGGCGCAAAGAACCTGGGAAACCGCTTTGTATAATCAAACGGGAGGAATGAATTTATTCGCCTTGTTCTTATTTCATCTTACGATTGAAAAGCTGTTAAAAGCTGTCTGGGTTAAACAAAATATCGACAACATCCCCCCTCGTGTCCATGATCTTATTTACATCTATAATCAAACGGATCTTACCCTTGAAAATGTTTGGTCCGACTACCTTTCGGTCATCAATGAATGGAATATAGAAAGCCGTTATCCCGATTATAAGTTAAAGATCTATGAAAGGGCAAGCGCTAAATACGTAGAAGAGCATCTTCGGAGAGTTGAAAAATTAAGGGATTTGCTATTAAATGAACTCTAACACAGGTCGACTCAACTATATCCATTTTACGCGGAAGACTCTTTTACTGCATATAGATGGATTTCTCGCAAGCCTCACCTCTCTAAACGTGAAATTAGGAAAAGTGTGGCTGTATGGTTCGTATAGCCGGGGTAACGTTCATAAGTTCAGCGACATTGACCTTGCGATATGGGTTGATCAACACGATTTGGAAACCGTTGAGAAGCCTGAAACACAATCAATCATTCGAGCTTATTATCCTATACATGTTAAGTGGTATGTGACCGAAAGGTTAGAGGAGGATCCGTTTATCCACGAAATCATCACCACGGGACAGGAGATAGTAGTCAGTCACCGTCCTGGTGCTTGGGATACCTGATTAACATATACAGAAGAGGAACTAACGCAAGTAAGACATAGCTAACGACTACACTTAGAAAGGCGAAGGCAATAGCCGCAAGGTGCACTGCCGGCCCAAACATGCTAATGCGCAAATTATAGTAAACGCGTCCCAATATGTCCTTATTTACGGCGTGATCGGGATGGCGGTAGATATAGTATAAAAGCGCAGACCTGCTTATTCCGGTAAGGACCAACACAGCACTGTAAAGGATCAAAGGAAAAAGCTTGCTCGAAAAGATCGCCAATAGTCCCGTTGTGAATGGAAGAAAGGCGACAAACAACAGATACACCAGGTTGAGCCACATGATAGCAGCATCCATTCGCTTTATGAAGGAAAAGATGGTGTGGTGAAAATGCCATAAGATTCCTATTATCCAAAAGGTAAGAAGATAGGAAAGTAGTATGGGTATAAGGGACATCATGTACTGGTGCATCCTCCCTTCATATGCTTCCGGCTTGAAATCGGGAAACTTGATAAATAAAATTGGCAACGTGATTACGATCGCGAATACTCCGTCACTTAGGTTTTCCATTCGGTTCTTTTCCATAAAGCCAATCTGTTTGAAGGAGCCATGATTTCTTATCGGCAAAAATTAGCACTTTGTGACATAAGAACCATTCGTATGCATGAAAAAACGGCGCTTCCTAAGCTTGTGACCGAACTCTACCAAAGGCTTGACAAGGTTTACCGTGGTGGGGGAGCGCGCAGCGCTGCGAAGCAGCGTGAAAAAGGGAAGCTGCTCGTACGGGAAAGGATTGCCGCATTGATCGATAAGGATTCAGAATTCATGGAGCTTGGCGCACTCGCTGCGGGAGACATGTATGAGGAGGAGGGAGGCTGTCCCTCTGCGGGGGTGGTTACTGGCCTTGGTTACGTCGAAAGCCGTCTTTGTATGATCGTAGCGAATGACGCGACAGTGAAGGCTGGCGCCTGGTTTCCAATGACCGCGAAAAAGAATCTTCGAGCCCAGGAGATCGTGATGGAAAATCACCTTCCGGTGATCTATTTGGTCGACAGCGCCGGTGTTTTCCTGCCGTTGCAGGATGAAATATTTCCCGACAAAGAACATTTTGGGCGAGTGTTCAGAAACAACGCCCGTATATCGTCTATGGGTATTGTTCAAATTTCGGCAATCATGGGAAGCTGTGTTGCCGGTGGGGCTTACTTGCCGGTGATGAGCGACGAAGCAATGATTGTCGAGGGAACCGGCTCTGTTTTTCTTGCCGGTTCATTTCTGGTTAAGTCTGCGATCGGCGAAGTCGTCGACAACGAGACCCTGGGCGGGGCGAAAATGCATTCGGAGATTTCGGGGGTGACCGATTACAAATATCCCGACGATACAAGTTGTCTTGACGCGATCAAACGAATCATTTCAAAACTTGGCAAAGCACCTCAAGCCGGCTTCGACCGCATCCAACCTTCCTTGCCTGCAAGGCCGGCCGAAGACCTTTATGACCTCGTTCCCGAAAGCCGCGAAAAGCCATATGATACCTATGAAGTCTTAAAATGTCTTACAGACAATTCGGATTTTGATGAGTACAAGGCCGGCTATGGTAAAACGATCATTTGCGGTTTAGCGCGTATCGACGGCTGGGCGGTCGGAATTGTCGCCAATCAGCGAAAAGTTGTCAAGTCTGGCAAAGGAGAAATGCAGTTAGGAGGCGTGATCTATTCGGACTCTGCCGATAAAGCAGCCCGCTTCATCATGAACTGTAATCAAAAGAAAATTCCCCTGCTGTTTTTGCAGGATGTCACGGGATTCATGGTCGGCAGCCGTTCGGAACAGGGCGGCATCATCAAGGATGGCGCTAAAATGGTGACAGCGGTCGCAAACTCTGTGGTTCCCAAATTCACCATTATCATGGGAAATTCATACGGAGCTGGAAACTACGCAATGTGCGGTAAAGCCTACGATCCCCGGCTTATTGCCGCCTGGCCCAGCGCCCGAATTGCCGTTATGGGCGGCCAGCAGGCGGCCAAAACGATTCTTCAGATTGAAGTCGCCTCGATGAAGTCCAAGGGGAAGGAAGTCAGTGCCGGAGAGGAACAAGCGATATTGACCAAAATCACCGAATCTTATGACCGGCAAACAAGTCCCTGGTATGCCGCCGCGCGACTTTGGGTTGATGCCGTGATTGATCCGGTCGATACCCGCAGGTTTTTTTCGCGCGGAATGGAAGCGGCAATGCATAACGCTGATAAGCTTCAATTCAATCTTGGTCTGATACAAACTTGATCTGGACTAATCTTATCCGGTTGAAAAGAGTCTTTTACACCCTCTGGTCTATGGCCCGTCTTAAAAATGATTGGTCTCCTTACCCTTCTTAAGGCTAGTGTCAAGCGGCAAGAATTAACAAAATAGGCGGCCCAATTAGCCGCCTATTTTAAAAGATTATACTTTTTGCCTGTCCTTCGTTACCCGACAGCGACCTGGCCCGTTCTACTAAATCTTTATCGAAGGGCGGGGCTAGCTATTGAAGTACGATAATCACAGCTTGTAGTATTATTTTGGCAAAAGCACCTGATCAATTACATGAACAACACCATTGTCTGTAGGTATGTCAAGAGGACCAATATTAGAGCCGGCAGAGTTTGAAGCACCTATCACTTGAGGTTTAGGACCTGAAAGGGAAAATGTAACATTTTGTCCTTGAAGTGTAGGAAGGCCGGCTGCTGGAGCCAATCCTAGATCAGATGAAAAAAAGCGATTACTGACCACATGGTAAGTCAATATATTTTTCAACGTGGCGATACCAGCTGCATTAAGTGAATTTATTTTGTCCGCAGTATAACCAGCTGCCGTAAAAGCGTCGTTGGTGGGAGCAAATACTGTAAACGTCCCTGCGCCCGTCAAAGTAGTAACAAGATCACATTTTACCACGGCTGCAACAAGTAAGCTAAGCTTCGAATTAGCCTTGGCTGCATCAACAATGGAGGCAATGCCTTGAGGCGCAAGGACGTGATCAATGACATGGATTATGCCATTACTTGCAGCCAAGTCAGCTTGCACCACCTTGGCGCTTCCATTGACGAAAACGCCGGTGGTATTTTTAGAGACATAGGCCTTTGTTGTTTGCAGGGTGGTCACTGCGGTATTTGGAGCTGTAGCCGAAGATGTAGGGAATGAAGAAGCGTTGTTCAAGCCTGCTACCACATGGTACTGCAAAATTGACTTCAGTGCATTTGCATCAGTTGATGTCACAGTTGCGGCTGTTATACCTGCCGCTTTAAATGCGTCGTCTGTTGGAGCAAATACGGTTAGTTTAGTGGTTCCGCTAAGGGCGCCTGCCAACCCTGCCTTTACAACGGCTGCCTTCAAAATGGTGAAGCGAGGATCTGAGGAAACAATGTCTACGATAGTTGATGAGGCTGGTGGAACTACTTGTACATTATTTTTCTTTTTACAACTAAATAGCGTTGTAAAACCCAAGAATAGCATACCAAGTAGCACCGGAGTTAGCAAATGAGGTTTCTGTTTCATGTTTGTTTTTGTTAAGGAGTGGTTTTTTTATGGTCCCTTTCTTTTTTTTAGTTACCAAATGATCTAACTCACAAATCACATGATTTGTTTTGAAAAAAACTTAAAGGACTAAGCTCAACACCTCGCCGCCGATCGGTGCCAGTCCGTAAAAACCGGTAAGCCCGGCAGAATAGCCTCAAATCACAAGTATCGTTTTCAAATCAATTTGTCAATCGGCCGTCGCTCCAAACGGCCGTCATCCCTGAACTGGCTGGTTGTCATTCCGGTGACGCTTTTAAACTGAGCGGAGAGATGCGCGCTGCTGCTATAGCCCATCGTATAGGCAATCTCATTCAAGTTGAGCTCTCCGTACTCAAGAAGTTCTTTAACTTTCTCCACCTTTTGTTGGATGATAAACTTTTCGATCGTGGTTTCTTGCGACTCCGAAAATAACCTGCTCAGGTAAGCATAGTCTTTCCCAAGCCGGTCAGCAAGAAACTTCGAGAAGCTAACAGGTTCAGCTGCCAGGTCTGAATGATGAACCTTTTCAATGATTAGGTTTTTGATGCGCTCAATTAGCCGGTCCTTTTCATTGTCAATAAGTTCAAAACCCAGGAGGTGCAAGGCCGAAGAGATCTCAACCAAATCCACGGCGCTTGGGCTAGGTTCGATTTGGGCACTGCCCAAGATGACCAAATTAGGTAGCAAACCTAAATTGTTAAGTTGTTGTCGAACAACCAGTATGCACCGGTCGCAAACCATGTTCTTTATGTAGAGTGTCAATTTGCCTGATTACCAAGTGTGAACCATTGATTCAATTTTATAGAACAAAGTTAAATGGGGGACACCCCGCTCTGTTACAAAATTTGGGAAAAGAGTTACAGTTAAAGGTCTTCACCTTAGTATTGTAAAATTGGTGAATCAAAGGAGGGAGCCTGCTTTTCATTTAGCCGTCTAGATTGCTTTCCTTTGCATCATATCTGCGGTTACCTTCTCGCTGATGATCCCTTCAAAATATGGCCAAAAACCTTCTAATCGTTGAATCACCTGCGAAAGCTAAGACCATTGAAGGGTATCTAGGAAGTGATTTTCTGGTTAAATCCAGCTATGGACATATTCGTGACCTTGCCAAGGGAAATGACGCGATCGATATTGAACATAATTATGATCAGGTGTATGAAGTTCCTGATGATAAGAAGGCCATTGTGGCCGAGTTGAAAAAGCTTTCTAAACAGGCCGAAGTAGTATGGCTGGCCTCTGATGAGGACCGTGAAGGAGAGGCGATCTCTTGGCATCTACTGGAGACATTGGGGCTCAAGCTCGAAAAGACACGAAGGATCGTGTTTCATGAGATCACGAAACCGGCAATTCTGAAAGCGATCGCCAATCCAAGGACGATCAATTTTGATCTTGTGCATGCCCAGCAAGCACGGCGGGTTTTGGATCGTCTTGTAGGCTTCGAATTGAGTCCGGTCCTTTGGCGAAAGGTGAAGCCTTCCTTATCGGCTGGGCGCGTTCAGTCTGTCGCTGTAAGATTGGTCGTCGACCGGGAACGGGAGATCAATCAATTTGCGCCAGTCGCTTCGTTTCGGGTAGTGGCCCAGTTCAATTCCAGACCGGGTGAATCGAAAACGACCCGAAACGTATTTAAAGCCGAATTTGCCGGCAAGGTCAGCATTGAAGAGCAGGCTCAAGCTCTTTTGACCGACTGTATTGGTGCCACCTATTCTGTAAGCAAGCTAGAAACAAGACCCATTAAGCGCAGCCCGGCGGCGCCTTTTACCACCTCTACCCTGCAACAGGAAGCAAGCCGTAAGCTGGGCTTCTCGGTCTCACGCACGATGTCGATTGCCCAAAAGCTGTATGAAAACGGCAAGATCACCTATATGCGAACTGATTCGGTGAACCTTTCAGATACTGCGCTCGAGGCCGCTCATAAGGAGATCACCTCTGCTTTTGGGGAAAAATACCATCATAGTCGAAAATATAAAACCAAGACGTCGGGTGCTCAAGAAGCGCATGAAGCGATAAGACCAACGTATTTCAGCGACCATACCACCGATGGGGACGGCAATGAAATGCGTTTGTATGAGCTTATTTGGAAAAGAGCGATCGCCAGCCAGATGAGCGAGGCCCAGATCGAAAAGACCATCGCCGACATCTCCGTTTTGCCGGCTGCCGGTGAGAGTGGCTCGATCGCTGCAGCTTCACGCTTTAGGGCCGAAGGGGAGGTCATACGTTTTGACGGTTTTCTAAAGGTTTACATGGAATCGTCTGATGAAGAGCTTGAAAGCGGTGAAGGTCCAGCAAGTGAAAGTGCCATGCTTCCGCCGCTAACTGAGGGACAAAACCTTGAATTCGTAGATATGCTGGCAACCGAGCGTTATAGCCGCGCTCCTGCCCGGTATACCGAGGCCAGTTTGGTCAAGAAGCTTGAAGAGCTCGGTATTGGCCGACCATCAACGTACGCCCCAACTATTTCAACAGTCCAAAAAAGAGGGTATGTTGTGAAGGAGGACCGGGAAGGAAAAGAACGTTTGTACCGAATTTTGGAACTCAGAAACGATTCAATAACAAAACGGCAGGGAAAAGAGATTACCGGTGCCGAACGTTCGAAATTATTTCCCACCGACATCGGGATGCTTGTCAATGATTTTCTGGTCCAGCATTTCAACGGCATTGTGGATTTTCACTTTACAGCAAAAGTCGAAAAGCAGTTCGACGAAATCGCTCAGGGACTACAGGAATGGACCGAGATGATCAATTCGTTCTATCGTCCGTTTCATTCAGAGGTCGAAAAAACGATTGAAACGGCCGAGAGGCAAAACGGCGCTCGAGATCTTGGTGTTGACCCAGAAACTGGAAAGCGGCTCTCTGTTCGCATTGGCCGTTATGGTCCTTTCGTTCAGATTGGGGAAACGCCGGCTGGTGAAGAGGATGAAAAGCCGCGTTATGCTTCGCTTCGCAGTGGTCAGCTCATCGAAACCATCTCTCTTGAGGAAGCCGTCGCCTTATTTCATTTCCCCAAGAAAATAGGTTTTTTTGAAGATCAGGAGATGAGTGTGGCAATCGGCAGGTTTGGTCCTTACATCAAGCACAAAAACCAATTTTATTCGCTTTTCAAGGCCGATGATCCTCTAGTGGTCACCGAAGACAGGGGTATTACGATCATTGAGGAAAAACGGGTCAGGGATGTGGAAAAGACGATTAAGGTATTTGAGCAAAACCCCGAAATCAAGATCCTGAAAGGGCGATGGGGACCGTTCATCGCCTATGGTAAACTCAACATCAAGATCCCCAAGGGGCACACCCCAGAATCGATCACGTATGAGGACTGTGTAAGGCTTGCCGCTGAGATGCCCCCCGAAAAAGGGAAGGGTAACAGCGCGAAGAAGGCCGTCAAGACAAAGGCTGGTGTAAAGCCTGCTGGCGCGAGTCCCCAAGCCGTAAAGAAAGCGAATTCAGGAGGCGATACATCAAAAGTATAAAGACGCGCTGCAAAAGAATTAGCAAAGTATGATGAAAGATTTGCCTCGCAACGAGGTAACCAATATTGGGATTGCGGTCGTGCTTGAAGAAGCCTCCGCAGAAGCAAAATCCTGGTCTGTCTATATCATAAACATGAAGGACCAGGTACTTAATAATGTTTTAGTTAGTTCAAGGGGTTTTGGGCGGTTTCATGAAGAGCAGGTTAATACCTCGGTTTTAAGACATTCTCTGGGCACAATTGACGCGGGAGACTACAGCCTCATAGAGCCTATACAGGAAGAACTTTTCGCGCTGACCAACGAATATCTGCTTAGTTTTTACATCTCTGATGTGTTATATGACAAGAGATATGTCTTTGTTCCTGAAAGCGTCGTTGAAACGAATTTTATAAGAATCCCCATTCTTAACAAACCTGGAGTTATGATCGTCTGATGTATTACAAGCGATCGAATGCCTGCTGACCGGGACGCGACTGTTCTTTCCATCACTAATCTTACTGTCGCCTTTAGGCAAGAGGCAGCCTGGAACACCGTTGTCCATTCCCTTAAGGTGAGTCTCGCCAAAGGAAAAATACTCGGGATAGTGGGAGAGTCTGGTTCAGGGAAATCGGTGAGCTGCCTTGCGGTCATGGGCCTGCTGCCGTCACACACTTCCAAAGTAAGTGGCGCAGTGACGCTTCGCCTGGGCGACCGGGAAATTGATTTTTTATCGCTTAGCGAGCAAGAAAGACGAATACACCGCGGAAAGGAGATTGCGATGATCTTTCAGGAGCCAATGACCAGTCTCAATCCGGTTTATACCTGCGGCGAACAGGTCTCTGAAGCCATTAGACTGCACAAGGCCGAGGGTAAGCGAGAAGCGGCCCGCAGGACTCTCGCCCTTTTTGAAGAAGTCCAGCTCCCTGCGCCGCAGAGGATGTATTCATCATACCCCCACCAGCTGTCGGGCGGGCAAAAGCAGCGGGTAATGATTGCCATGGCATTGAGCTGCGATCCCTGCATTCTTATTGCTGATGAGCCTACGACTGCACTTGATGTCACCGTTCAGCGTACTATTATCGATCTGCTCAAAAGGTTGCAGCAGGAACGGCACATGAGCATGGTTTTCATCTCCCATGATCTAGGAATCGTTTCTGAGTTAGCCGATGATGTACTGGTTATGCTTCGCGGAAATGTTGTGGAACAAGGTACGGCTCACGAAGTTTTTCGCTACCCTCAGCATCCCTATACCCGTGGCCTGCTTGCCTGCAGGCCTTCCAACAATCAGGGACTAAGGCGGCTGCCGGTGATCAGTGATTTCATGGATGACAGCGAAGGAGGTATCGTCGCGCGCGCTTCCACCATTGAATCGGTTCGAAGTCGCCTTGCCCTTGCGCCCGGCGAAGCCGCAAAAAGAGAAGACATCCTCTATAGCCGGGAACCGATCCTTGTCGCGACCGGCCTAAGTAAAATATTCACCAGCCGATCTTTCTTTGCTACAGCCCGTAAGGGGGGCGTAAAGGCAGTCGATGACGTGAGCTTTGTCGTGTACAGAGGCGAGACCCTGGGTTTGGTTGGCGAGTCGGGCAGTGGCAAGACTACCCTTGGCCGCTCGATCTTACGTTTAGTAGAACCCGATAGCGGAAGTCTTTTTTACGGCGGGCGGGATTTACTTAAACTGAATGCCACTGATCTGCGCTTAATGCGAAGAACCATGCAGATTATCTTTCAGGATCCATATTCGAGTCTCAATCCTCGGCAGACGGTGGGCGAAACGATCACTGAACCTATGAAGATCCATTCCCTCTTTAACACTAACAATCAGCGAAAAGAGAAAGCTTTTGAACTTCTCACCCGGGTTAATTTGAAGCCCGAGTGGTTTAACCGCTATCCCCATGAGTTTTCGGGCGGCCAGCGGCAGCGCATCGGAATAGCACGCGCCCTGGCTGTAAATCCGGAGTTTATCATCTGTGACGAGTCTGTATCGGCACTTGATGTCTCTGTTCAGGCCCAGGTGATTAATCTTTTGGTCTCACTAAGAGAAGAATTTAATTTGACGTTTATTTTCATTTCTCATGACCTTTCGGTCGTGCGGTTTATATCGGATCGCATTATGGTCATGAACAAAGGGCGCATTGAAGAACAGGGCACACCTGACGAGATCTACGGGAACCCTAAATCTTCCTACACCCGCAAACTTATCGACGCCATTCCAAAAGGAATGGTCAACTAAAGCATCAAATGGCAAAGAAAAAAAAGGATGACCAGTTGAGGCTGGTCATCACCCAGCTCATTTTTAACGTTCTCAATCAGAAACCGGGAGAGGCACTCAATTACAAACAAATAAGTGCACGGTTGAGCCTCGATGACGAGGATTCGCGGAACACCGTAAAACAAGTACTGGAAGCCGAAGCTGCGGGCGGTACGCTTACAGAGGTCGAAAAAGGCAAGTACGTCGTAAAGTCTTTAAAGACGTACGTCACTGGAAAGATCGATATGGCTTCAAGCGGTTCGGCCTTTTTGGTTTCGGAGGATCTGGAGGATGACATCTATATCGCCCCGAGGAAATTGCGTAACGCGCTCCATGGAGACCTTGTGAAGATTTTTGTTTATGCCCGTCAAAATGGGAAACAGAAAGAAGGTGAAGTTGTCGAGATCTTGCAGCGGGCAAAAATGGAATTTACCGGTATTCTCAAGATCTCCGACCGTTTCGCGTTTCTCATTCCAGATAACCGCAAGATGCTCCACGACATTTTCATTCCGCTTCAAAGCCTAAAGGGTGCCCGGGACGGGGAAAAGGCACTTGCCCGAATTACCGAGTGGCCCGAAGGTGCTAAAAACCCAATTGGTGAAATTCTTTCGGTCCTTGGAAAACAGGGCGAAAATAACACCGAAATGAACGCCATTTTGGCCGAATTTGGATTTCCCTTACAATTCCCGCCAGCAGTCCTTAAAGAGTCCGAAGCTATTAGCGATTCAATCACCAAAGAGGAGATTTCTTCGAGAAGAGATTTTAGACAAGTACTTACCTTCACGATCGATCCCGCCGATGCCAAGGATTTTGATGACGCGATCTCCTTCAAACAGCTTGATGAACGGTTTGAGATTGGAATACATATCGCAGATGTCTCACATTACATTAAGCCTAATTCGGCCCTGGAAGTTGAAGCCTATGAACGGGGAACATCAGTGTACCTTGTTGACCGGGTAATCCCCATGCTACCCGAACGATTGTCCAATGATCTTTGTTCATTACGGCCAAACGAAGACAAATTGTGTTTCTCAGCGGTATTTGAACTTGACAGGCAGGCGAATGTGCTTAGCGAATGGTTTGGTCGTACTGTTATTCACTCCGATCGCCGTTTTTCGTACGAAGAAGTCCAGGAGCGCCTTGATGCGGGCGAAGGCGAACTGTTCCAAGAGCTGGAGTGTCTCAATTCTCTGGCTTATGCGCTTCGTGAGCGGCGCTTTGCGGCAGGAGCGATAAACTTTGAAACAACCGAAGTGAAGTTCAGACTCAACGAGGCCGGCAAGCCAACCGGAGTTTATGTCAAAGAACGCAAGGATGCTCATAAGCTCATTGAAGATTTTATGCTGTTGGCCAACCGTAAGGTCGCTGAGTTTGTTGCAAAAAAGGGTGAAAAGAAAACTCCGCTTACGTTTGTCTACCGGGCTCATGATCAACCAAATCCCGAAAACCTTGCTAATTTTTCGATGTTCGCAGCCCGGTTTGGCTACCGTATCCAAACGAAGTCCCACAAAGAAATTAGCCGTTCTATGAACAAGTTGATGCACGATGTCGAAGGGAAAAAAGAACAAAATGTTCTAACTCAGCTTGCCATTCGCTCCATGGCAAAAGCCATCTATACCACCAAGAAAACGAGTCATTACGGCTTGGCATTTGATTATTACACGCATTTTACATCGCCCATTCGGCGCTATCCCGACGTTATGGCTCATCGTCTTTTACAGCTTTACCTTGACGGCGGCCGTTCGGTTAGCCAGGACGAATATGAACCAAAGTGCGAGCAGAGCTCAAAAATGGAGAAGAAGGCTGCCGACGCTGAGCGCGCTTCGGTGAAGTACAAGCAGGCCGAATATCTTAAAGACCAAGTGGGCACGGCGTTTAATGGAGTCATTAGCGGGGTAACCGAATGGGGCATGTACGTTGAGATCATCGAAAACAAGTGCGAAGGCATGATCAGGCTCAGAGACATGGACGATGATTTTTACATTTTGGACCAGCCCAACTATTGCATCATCGGGCAAAGACGCAAAAAAAAATACCAGCTGGGCGATGAAGTAACGATCAAAGTTAAAAGTGTCGACTTGGTAAAAAAACAGATCGACTTTAGCCTGGTTCAAAACTAGAATGCTTTATTCTCCCGCTCAGCTTCAGGAAAAGCTTAATCTACTTATTAAGCATTACTGCTATCCGTCTAACGTTCCTGGATTGTACAAACCTGCCAGCTATATCATGTCCCTTGCTGGTAAGCGCTTGAGACCCTGTCTACTACTCATGGGCCGTAACTTGTTCACCAATGACCTTGATGAAGCAATGCCTTTGGCTTTAGCGGTGGAATTCTTCCACAATTTCACTTTAATGCATGATGATATTATGGATAACGCGCCACTGCGAAGAGGCGAGACAACAGTTCATGAAAAGTGGAACAACAATACGGCAATCCTCACGGGAGACGCCATGATGGTTGAGGCCTATTCGTTGATTTGTTCGGCAACCGCACCTAACAAAGCCATGATACTGGATGTTTTCAACACTATGGCAAGACACGTTTGCGAGGGGCAGCAACTCGATATGGAGTTTGAAACCAGAAACGTAGTCCAGCTTAATGAATATCTTGAGATGATACGGTTAAAAACAGCTGTTCTTCTTGGTGCCGCTTTGCAGATTGGCGCGTTAAGTGCCCATGCCAAAGATGATACTGCAAGTCTTTTATACAGTTTTGGTCTGGATATGGGTCTTGCGTTCCAGCTCAAAGACGACTTGCTTGATGTATATGGGACCGAAGAAAAGTTTGGCAAGCAGCTTGGCGGCGACATACTTGCCAATAAAAAGACCTGGCTGCTGCTCAATGCCCTTGACCGGGCTAATGACGCCGACAAACAGGAAATCGGCTTTTTGGTCTCCTCAATGACGCTCAACCCGCGTGAAAAGATTGGCCGTATGACTACCGTTTATGACCGGCTCGGAATTCGAGAATGCACTGAGCAAGCAATCGATGACTATACGACGCGTGCATTTGAAAGTTTAGCCCTCATAGATATTGAGCAAAACCGAAAAAGCTTTTTTGAAGAGCTATTAGGCACTGTCCGGACCAGGGAAGTTTAACCGGCTTGCTAATAAGGTTATAACTTAGTTGTTGTATTAATGGTCTGAAGATCGGTAGGCTGCGCGTCAGGCATAATTTGAACATGTTCGGGTGTCAAGATGGTTTTTTTTGGATCACCTAACTTGGCAAATGCCAGAAGAACGATTATGGTTAAACATAGAACAACAAAGGGAAGTAGCATAAGCAATGTTTTGCTGGTGTATACGATGTGCCCTGCGGGAATGTTGCCTACCGTTTAACCCTTTGTACTTTGAACATTTGTGGAAAAATGGCGTATACACCATTGATCTTAACGCCTTCTTGCCACCCATTTCGTGAAAAAGAGTTCAGTTTCCAGAATTCGAATTTCCTGGAAAGCCCTGAAAAAGGAGGGTTTCCTGATTTTAATTGTTTTATTGATTCTTGTTACGCTATCATCGTTCGTACTCATTATGGTCAATATTTACACCATGAGGACTCTGTCGGCCCTTCGTGCAACAATTAACGCTTCATCTCATTATGCGAAGGCTCAAAAAGATGGAACGCACCACCTGCTCATGTATGTAGGCACTAAAAACGAGCTTTACTATCAAAAATATAAAGCAGATCTGGAAGTGTATATTGGAGACAGCCTAGCCCTTAAAGGCCTTAAATCTGGTGAGGCCGATAGTCTGATCGCCCGTCATTATGTTCGGGCGCTTAATAATCCCTTAGATGTCGACGAACTGGTATGGGTGGTGAAAAGGTTTAGATCCATCGATTTTGTTCAGCGAAGTCTGAATTCCTGGTCAGAAGGAAATGCGCAAATTGCTAACCTTGATATCCTTGCAAATCTTATACACACCCGCATTTCAAGTAATGAAACCACAGCAACTGATATTGTCAAATGGTGGGACCATATAGTAACTGTAAATGACAACCTCACCATTATTGAAAACAACTTTACTGAAATCTCTGAGGAAGCCTCGCGCCTCATAGGCAAGGAGCTTTTGGTTGTAAACATAATCATGACCGTTTTAATTATCGGCGCGTCCGGTGTTTACTCGGCCATCTCAATTGGTGAACTGTTGAAGACCCAGGCGTTAATTTCGAAACAGAACAGTGTCTTAACAGAAACGAACAAAGAACTTGACCAGTTTGTCTATAGTGCTTCCCATGACCTTCGCGCTCCGCTGACATCAATGAAGGGACTTGTCCAGTTAATTAAACATGAAACGAACCCTGACGAAATCCAAAAGTTCTTGTTTCTTATGGATGAAACCCTGAACAGGCAAGACGAGTTCATCCATGAGATCATTGACTACTCTCGCAATAACCGGTCCCGTCTTAAAATAGTTCCCATTAATATCGACCAAATGATCGACGAAGTGGTTGGGCAATTAAAATCGATAAAGGGGATCGCCGAAATAAGGCTTGAGAAAGACCTTAGAGTCGTTCAGGTCAATTCAGATCCTCTTCGATTACGGATCATTTTTCATAATATCCTGTCTAATGCGATCAAGTACTCGAACCGGTTAAGTCTGCAATCTTTAATTTGGGTTCGAACGCAACTTGTAGGGGACAGTATGTGCATTGAAATAGCTGATAATGGAATTGGAATAGATCCCCGCTTTCATCAAAAGATCTTTGAAATGTTTTTTGCTACCCAGCACCCAGATCGCGGCTCCGGCGTTGGATTGTACATAACAAAAGAGTCGGTCGAAAAGCTCAACGGGAGCATCAGCGTGAGTTCAGAATTAGGCAGAGGCTCTTCATTTACCGTCATAATCCCAATGCATGGGGAAAACGAAGTTGAAACCATCGAAGACGAAACCGTCACACCTCTGGTTATGACGATCTAAAATTTGATCAGGCTTGTTGTTGCAATTTCCATCTCCGATGTGACCAGAGCCAGTCCGCCGGTTTTTTTTGTATAAGGCTTTCAAGGTGGTGTACGTGAGCTTCGGTTATCTGGTTTACGGATGCCTTAGCAGGTTCCGCAACCAAGGGAACCAGGTTGGCCTCATAATACCCCCTAGCAAGACGGTTTATTTCGCCAAACATGACCACTGCATTTGTCATGCGCGAAATCTTCTCTGGACCGCTGTTAATCACCGTTTCCTGATTAAGGAACTGCATTGAGTGGTTCTTATTCGCCGAAGTTGGTGACTGGTCTGCAACCAGTATGATGATGCTTGGCTCCGATTGTTGAGACGCAATTTGACGAAGCACATTCTTCGCAGCTACGATAACCGATCCAAACCTTGCCCGCATTCCGTTGATATAAGCCTCATAATATGGATTGCTCATTGGTTGATAAATTATGATCACGGGCGTCTTCTGATAAGCGGCACCGATTGCCAGCGCCGCCCATTCCCAGTTCGCATAATGACCGGTAACAACAACTACTGTTCGTCCCTTGTCATGATAATCCTTAACGGCATCAAGTCCCTTGATTTGAAAACGCCTGGTAATCTCGGTCTTGGAAAGTGAGCCCATTTTGAGTGATTCAAGGAGGGTATCGGAGAGATTGCGATAAAATCCTATCCGGGTTTCACGGATTTGAGCCTCCGTTTTATCAGGGAACGACCGTTGAAGGTTCTCTGTTACAATCTTAGATCTGTAATGAATTACGTCCCTTAACAGGAAAGCCACCAGATTTGAAAATCCGTAAAAGACTGGATCGGGTAATTTTGAGAGAAAGAAAATTATCGGAAGGGTCAAATAGAACGACAGCCTTTTAATCATAGAGAACCCAGCTACTGCCGAACTAATTTAACAAACTCCAGCTTCTAGATATTTAAACACCTACTGTAAAGTTGTTAAGACCTGATTAAGACAAGATTGAGTAATGGTCTTCCTAAATTTCGGGCACAGACTTGATTTGCGGAGCTTTCCCAATTTCTGTTACGGCCTCAGTCGCTGGAACTTCCTCAGTCGCGGGAACTTCCTCAGTCGCGGGAACCAATTCGGGCATAGTCTCAACTTCTGTTTCCGATGATTCTTCAGCAGTCGCGTTTACTGGCGGCTTCGAACGAGCAGGAACTATGACAGCCGGTACCTCTTTTTGTGGTTCGGCAGCAAGTGCCGCCAGTTTCACCGAGGTCTCCGTGTGAATAGGCTCAGGGATGGTTACAAGCCCGGGGAGGATTGAAACATAACTTCTATCGTCGGCTTTTTTTCGAAAAACTACCTTCCCATCTATCAAGGCGTAAAGTGTATGGTCCTTACCCATCCCCACGCCTTTGTCGGGGTGGTGTTTAGTACCTCTCTGGCGAACGATGATATTTCCAGCGATAGCGTCCTGTCCACCATATAACTTAATCCCGAGACGTTTACTGTGTGACTCTCTACCGTTGTTTGAACTGCCGGCTCCTTTTTTATGTGCCATTTAGGTTAGATCTTAATTGTATCAATTTGAATTTTCGTAAAGTATTGCCTGTGGCCGTTCTTTTTGCGGTATCCTTTTCTTCGTTTCTTTTTGAAGACAATTACTTTATCTCCTTTGAGATGAGACAATATTCTCGCTGATATACTGGATCCCTCAACGAGTGGAGCTCCCACCGTTACTGCACCGTCATTATCAACCAGAAGTACATTGTCAAATTCGATATTAGCGCCTTCTTCTCCTTGTAATCTATGTACAAAGAGGTACTGGTCTTTCGCCACCTTAAACTGCTGGCCGGCTATATCTACTATTGCGTACATTCAGTATTAATTTTAAATAAGGGGCAAAGATAGTCGAAAAGGGTTAACTTATAGATGGCGAAGACCTAAATCGCTAAAACCATGAAGTACGTGTCAGCTTTCTGCATTTATATGCTCTTTTGCGCTCAGCCGTTATTCGCGCAAAGAAGCGCTCAGGACTCGGCACGTATTGACGAGATCGCAAGACAAGACGCAAGACACTTTAAACTCGCCCGGGGACATAGGAAACATTTGTGGAAGAATTTGAACAATCCAACATCGGATTACTTTAAACCTGTAAACCAATACACTTCTGACTCAACCCTTTTAAAAGACTCGTCCTATGTCAAGTACTACCGGTATTACGCTGGTCGCAGAGTTCGTTACAGACGCAATATGAAAACGGTGCTGATTGTCGTTCCCGCGACAATAATCGGCCTTGCCGCTTTGATAACCATCCTCATCGTGACGGGCCCACAATCGTTATACTAATCTTAAGGCTCGTGAAGTACCCTACTTCACGATTCTGCTTACGGCCATCGACCGCACAGTACGTACAAGCTGCATCATGCGTTCATCTAGCTTTTGATCCTGGTAGTAGTGTGGTTGATACCATACGACTTTCGTCTTGCGCTCGTAGACCGTTTTAAAGTAATAAAGGTAAGGTTCGGCCCCCGAAGATCTTCCGGTGGAATCGCCAGAGATCGTTCTGACGTTCCAAAACAGGATGTCCATCATGACAAAGTGAAGCTCTTTAAGCGCGGCGTGGTCGAACCTCACTTTTTTGGTGGTTAGCGAATCGGCCTTGGTGTAATACGTGAACTTACCCGCCCGTGTATCAAGCTGTTCGCGAAGGTGTCCATGTACAAACTCTTTGAATTCGATGTAGACAAACTGGTCCGAGCGGTAAGGAGCATTCTGGACCATCATCCCGTAGTAATACCCACAATAAGCAAGAAACGGGACAATAATGCTTAATACAACAAATAACCTTCGTTTATCCCGGTACAGTTCCCGCCAGTCCCTTCTATCGTCCATAACGGTGTAAATCTAAGCAGGATCCTTCAACACCATACTTGTGGCCGGCCAGGAAAGAGCCTGGGCCCGGTTAAACTCGTTCTCAGATCGGGCGATAACGACCGCGGCCAGGCAATTCCCAAAGACGTTTACTGCTGTTCGAGCCATATCCATGAGGCCGTCGACACCAAACAATATAAATATTGGCCAGGCCGGCAAGCCAAAAGAGGCAGTCATTGCTGAAAGAACAGCAAAGGACGCCCTTGGGATACCGGCAAGACCCTTGCTGGAAAGCGTCAATACAAGAACCATTGTTACTTCTTCGCCAAAACTCAGGTGCTTTCCAGCCGCCTGTGCGATAAATACCAGCGCAAGACTCAGGTAAAGGGTGCCTCCGTCTAGGTTAAAACTATATCCCGTCGGCATAACAAACGACACGATCTTTTGGGGAACGCCGAAACTCTCCATCGCGAGCATGGCTTTAGGAAGAGCGGCTTCAGAACTGGAGGTGGCGAAGGCGATGGAGACAGGCTCTGCGACGGCAGCTAGAAACCGCAAAACCGGCACGCCGGCCAACAGCGCTACGGGGAACAGAACCACCAGCACAAAAATAATAAGGGCGATGTAAAGTGTCGCGAGGAGTGTCACCAAGTTGCCCATGATTGCTAACCCTAAGTTGGAAACGGTATAGGCAATCGCACTGGTGACAGCAAGCGGGGCGAGGTACATGACAATACTCGTGAATTTGAACATTGTTTCGGCCAGAGAATGTGTAAAGTCAACCAAGGGCTTACGGGTGGCTTCAGGTAGCATCGCCAGACCTATCCCAAAAAGTACGCTGAAGACCACAACTTGCAATATTCGTCCTTCGGCAATTGATTTCGCGATATTCTCGGGAAAAATATGGAGAATGACTTCGGCCGCAGAAGGCTTTGAGACGTGCAGATCTTTCCCGGTCATCGCCGTCGGAACTGTGATCCCAAACCCGGCTTTAGAGGTGTTAATGCACACCAGGCCAATTAGGAGGGCGAACGTGGTTACAACTTCGAAATACACCAACGATTTCCAACCCATTCGGCCGACCTGTTTAAGATTGGCATGACCTGCGATCCCAAAGACCAGCGTGGCGAATAGGAGTGGTGCTACAACTGTTTTGACGAGCCGTAAGAAGATATCACTCACCAGTTGCAGTGACCTGGAGAACACCGGCAAGTCAAGCCCCAGCTGTACTCCGGTGAGCATGCCTATGAAAATTAGCATGGTTAGGGAGCGGCACTGAATCGCGTAGACGGCTAATAATAATGTACCCCCCCATCGCAAGCCGGTGATAAGCTTTGAAAGTACCGGAGAGTTGCCAGACAGTGCACCACCCCAGAAGTAATGGCTTAACAAATAAAGAACCACCGCAAGGGTAAAAAGCCCTATCGCCGCAAAAAGCGCCAGTTTCTTCATCATGCCTGTTTCAAAATTCCTCGCCGCCGAGCAGTAATAAAATTGTATCCACATCTGCCGGTACGTCCACAGGCTGGCTTTCAAGTGCGGTTTCTCTCACCAAGATGTGTAAGCCGTTTTCCAGCCAGCGCAGCTGCTCAAGCGATTCTGCACGTTCAAGCTGCGAGGGAGCAAGTGCTCTGATTCGCGCCAGGATATCCCGGCGGTAACCGTAGATGCCAATGTGTTTGAAGAAACGGCCGTGCTTGAGCCAGGTACCGGGTGAAAAGCCTCGTAAATAGGGAATGGGAGACCGCGAAAAATACAAAGCCTCGGAAACCGAATTACGCACCACCTTGACGACGTTACTATTTTCCAGATCGCCTTCAGACGTGATGAGTTTCACCAGAGTAGCAAGCTCGGTGGAACCAATATCGAAGCAGGACACTACCTCGTCGATCTGCGCGGGATTGAGCAGGGGCTCGTCGCCCTGGATGTTAACAATGACTTGCGCTAAAGGGAAGTGATCCACCACTTCACACAAACGGTCTGTGCCGCTTAAATGTTCAACCGAAGTAAGCATCGCTTTGCCGCCAAAACTCTCGACATGGTCCAATATCCGCTGGTCGTCGGTCGCAACAACGACGTCGTTCAAGCGCGAGGCGCCCAAAGCCTGTTCATAAACCCGCCTGATCATCGATTTCCCTGCCAGATCGACAAGAGGTTTACCGGGAAAACGGGTTGAGGCGAAACGTGCCGGTATTACACCTAAAACACTCAAACCTACACTCTTTTTATGTTAGCGCCCAGGGTCCGCAACCTACCCTCAATATCCTGGTACCCGCGATCGATTTGTTCAATATTCGAGATGACACTTTTTCCCTTAGCAGAAAGGGCGGCAATGAGCAGAGATACTCCTGCCCGTATATCGGGTGAGGACATTGAGATGCCCTTAAGCGGGTATTTTCGTTCTAGCCCAATGACAGTAGCTCGGTGTGGGTCGCACAGGATGATCTGGGCACCCATATCGATAAGTTTGTCGACAAAGAACAAGCGGCTCTCAAACATTTTTTGATGAATAAGGACTGTTCCCTTCGCCTGAGTGGCTACAACGAGTACGATGCTCAGAAGGTCTGGCGTGAAGCCCGGCCAAGGCGCGTCTGCAACGGTAAGAATGGACCCGTCAATAAAGGTTTCGATCTCGTACAGGTCCTGTGCGGGGATAAAGATATCGTCACCCTGCAGTTCGAACTTGATTCCAAGACGCCTGAATACTTCGGGTATAATCCCTAACTCCGAATAACACACATCACGTATGCGTACTTCGGACTGGGTCATGGCGGCAAGCCCAATAAAACTGCCTATTTCGATCATGTCGGGCAGGAGCCGATGCTCTGTTCCGCCTAGCTTTTTCACCCCCTCGATAGAAAGAAGATTACTGCCAATGCCCGATATGCGCGCACCCATGCGGTTAAGCATTTTGCAAAGTTGCTGAAGATAGGGTTCACAGGCGGCATTATAGAGCGTCGTGATCCCTACCGCCATCACGGCGGCCATGATTAGGTTGGCAGTACCGGTGACCGAAGCTTCATCAAGCAAAATATGAGCGCCTCTGAGCTCACTCGCATCGACTTGATAAAAACTTTCGCCGGCGTCATAGCTAAACTTTGCTCCAAGCTTCTCAAACCCGATAAAATGAGTATCAAGCCTTCGACGGCCAATCTTATCACCACCCGGACGAGGCAGTAGAGCCCTTCCAAACCGTGCGAGAAGAGGCCCAACGATCATGATCGAACCCCTAAGACTGCCGCCCTTTTTTCGAAAGGCTTCAGTAGCGAAGTAATTCAGATCAATGTTTGCAGCTTCGAATGTAAACGTGTCTTTGGCAAGCTGTTCTACGACGACACCAAAATCCTGAAGGAGTTCGATCAGTTTGTGGACATCGACAATATCGGGCAGGTTGCTGATGGTAACCTTTTCCTCGGTAAGAAGAACGGCCGAAATAACTTCTAAAGCTTCGTTTTTAGCGCCTTGTGGGATTATCTCTCCCCGGAGGGGGCTTCCGCCAATAATTTCAAATGCCTCCATTGTGTGAGCCTCTTACTGTTGAAAAACGTTAATGACTCAACTAAAAAGTCAAATTAGTGCTAATACCTCTTTCCGCCCGGCTGATTGTTGTTCTGATTATTCTGATTGTTGTTGTTGCGTTTGCGGTTTTCTCCGCCTTTTTGCGGCCGCTTTGCATTACCGCCGCCCGATCGCGGATTGTTACCATTACCAGTATTCGCTCTAGCAGGCGGGCGAACATCCACCCGGTTGAGGTTAAGATTGCTGTTTATGTCAAGTTCACCCTTGGAAAGTATCTTGAGGTCATTGATAATGGTTTCATCGGCTACGCTGTCCTTGTTGAATGTCACATAAGACATCTTCATAAAGTTAGCGATCGATGCCGTGTAGAGGGCCCGCTTCTCGGGATCTTCGAACGTTTTGGCCTTCTCGATCATTACTTCGACAGTCTTCCCGTAATGCTTGAACTTGATGCGGTTCGCGGGATAGGGAACTTTAAGCGGCTTGACGATGAGCGTATCGGGCGAGGGGATCGGATAAGGCGAATCCACGTCAAGCTTAAAATCGGAGATGATGAACAGGTGATCCCAAAGCTTATGCTTGAAATCGGTAACGTCCCGTAAATGCGGATTCAGAAAGCCCATAAGTTCGATGACCGCCTGGGCATAGGTATTACGCTCTTCCTTGGTAGGAAGCTTGGTAATATACTGGATCATGTTTTGGACGTTGCGGCCATACTCGGTCAGTAGTAAATGCGGCCGCGTACTGTTGTAATCAAAAGGATGTGATTGGCTCATTTGAGGGTTTAAACCGGCCTGTAGTAGTTTGAAAAAATGACTAAGCCGGTCTTATGTCATTGGTATCGTCTGTAGATAAGATACGCAGTTTTGCGAATTTAAGTAAAAGTTGTTTCGGCCCAAGCTGATCGAACAAAATAGTTGCCTTGCGTTCAGCAGGCGGTCCTTCAACGCGTGTAACCAGCCCAAATCCAAATTTCTCATGCTCCACTTTCATTCCTTCGGCAAGTCCGCCAATGTTATCGGGCACAAAACCGGCTGTTGGAATGTGAGGCATATGGAGCGAGGCCTTCTTTAATATAGGCGGCGGTTCTGAAGCAGGTTTTACGGGACTATTGCCTCTATTGTTCCAGCTTTCCCGTTCGTCATCGAAAAATGTCCCAAAGTTACGTGGTGAGGAGCGTATCTCCATCTCGATATACCGGGGGTCGATCTCGTCCAGGAATCTGCTTGGTTCATTACTCACCAGCGAGCCAAATTTATAGCGGCTCTTCGCATAACTAAGTGTTAGTTTATGCCTGGCCCTGGTGATCGCCACATAGAAAAGCCGTCGTTCTTCTTCAAGTTCGGTTCGCGAATTAAGCGACAGTTGCGAAGGGAACAGATTTTCTTCGATACCCACGACAAAGACGTGACTAAATTCAAGACCTTTCGAGGAATGGATCGTCATAAGGGAAACTGTATTTCCTGTTTCCTTTTCTTCGTTCTCATCCCCGGTAAGAAGCGCAACATCCTGAAGGAAGGCCCCAAGCGATCGATCCTCCCGGTTAGGTGAATCGCTAAACTCTTTGATCCCGTTCAACAGTTCCTGAATGTTGTCATAGCGTGCGACGCCTTCGACCGACTTGTCGTTGTAAAGGTCTTTCAGGAGCCCGGTGTGACTGGCGATATGACTTGCGAGTTCAAAAGCGTTCTTGTTACGCTCCATCACGGCAAAGCTCTTGATCATCATTACGAATTGCTCAAGACTTTCGGCAGCCCGCCCACCCATATATTTCTTGATGGCATGAATTACATTCCACAAGCTTATATTTTCAGTACCGGCCGTCAGGATGATCTTGTCAATCGTCGTTTTTCCGATTCCCCGTACTGGATAATTGATCACGCGCTTTAAAGCTTCCTCGTCATGCGGATTAAGGGTAAGGCGGAAGTACGCGATCAGGTCCTTTATTTCTTTGCGCTGGTAGAAAGACAGACCCCCATAGATCTTATACGGGATGTTGAGCTTTCGCAACGCCTCTTCCATCGCTCTCGACTGCGCGTTGGTACGGTACAAGATAGAAAAGTCCTGGTTCTGCAGCGACTTATTGGCCTTGTCTTCTATGATCGACTCTGCAACCAGTTTACCTTCTTCATTATCGCTATAGGCGCGCACCACCCGTATCTTTTCTCCAGTCTCCTTGTTAGAAAAGACGTTTTTTTGAAGCTGATGCTTGTTTTGAGCAATAATTGAGTTCGCCACATTGACGATATTCTGTGTCGAGCGGTAATTTTCCTCTAGCTTGTAGACATTTAGATCGGGATAATCTTTCTCGAAATTAAGGATGTTTTGAATATTGGCTCCCCTGAAGGCATAGATGCTCTGGGCGTCATCTCCAACGACACAAAGGTTCTCGTGCATGGCTGCAAGTTTTTTAACGATCAGGTATTGGGAAAAGTTCGTATCCTGGTACTCGTCAACCATGATGTACCTGAATTTATTCTGGTACTTGTATAGAACCTCGGGGTAGTCCTTGATCAGTACATTGGTTTTGAAGAGCAGATCGTCAAAATCCATCGCTCCGGCCTTGTAGCAGCGCTGGGTATAACGGCTATAGATCTCGGCCATACGGGGCCTGCCGGTGGCCGTGTCATCTGCAGTCAACTGTATATCGCCCGCATAAGCTTCGGCGGAGACAAGATTATTTTTAGCCGAAGAAATGCGGTTATAGACAAAGCCTGTGTTGTAAAGCTTGTCATCAAGGTTCATTTCCTTGATGATCGTTCTTAGTAAACTTTTGCTGTCGTCGGTATCATAGATCGTAAAGTTCGATGGGTAGCCCAGCTTGTCGGCTTCTATGCGCAGGATGCGTGCGAAGACCGAGTGGAATGTGCCCATCCATAGACTCTTAGCTTCGGGACCACTAAGCTGGAAGATACGTTCACGCATCTCCCGGGCCGCTTTGTTCGTAAAGGTTAGCGCCAGAATAGAAAATGGTTCGACTCCCTTTTGCATCAAATGGATAATGCGGTATGTGATAACCCGGGTCTTACCCGATCCCGCGCCGGCGATGATCATCACAGGACCTTCGGTTTGTTCTACTGCAGCGCGCTGTTCGGGATTTAGCTGATCAAGATAATTCGACACCAAGACAAATTTAACCTTTCGCCCCATATTCGGGATTGTTATCTTTAATTGGGAAAAACATGCAATGAAGGGAGTCCTGCTTAAAGAGCAGGTCCATAATCGAACTACTATGAAAGCTGCCGTTTTAGAGGCCTTTGGCTTGCCTTTAATTATCCAGGAGGTTCCTGACCCCCAATTAGGAACGAAGGACTACGATTACAAAACTATTATCGCAATGGTTCCTTTGCGGAGCAAATACGCATTCCCACCGAAAACGCGACTTTGCTCCGTATTGGTGGAGACACAGACATCGTGAAATGGTGTGCACTGAACAATTATCTCGTTCCTTATGGCGGGCTTCTCGCCGCAGCGTTTCAAGCAGGTGAGACGTTGTTAGTCAGCGGGGCAACGGGTAATTTCGGCAGTGCTGCAGTAGCTGTAGCGCTTGCCATGGGCGCTGGTAAGGTCGTTGCCCCTGGTAGAAATGAAGGGGTACTTGAGTCATTACAACAGCGTTACGGCAATCGAGTAATCACAGTAAAATTAACTGGCGATGAAGCGGAAGATCGAAAAGCAATGATGGGCATTGCCAATAGGCCTATAGACTGTGTGCTCGACTTAATGCCTCCTTCCGTATCCCCTAACGTTGTGCGGGCAGCAATGATGACAGTTCGGCCGTTCGGCCGCATAGTACTCATGGGTGGTGTAGGTATGTTAGGCGGCGAAGGAATGACACTGGATTATTCCTGGATTATGAGGAACTGGATTACGATTAAAGGGCAGTGGATGTATCCCACTAAAGCTGTGGCACAAATCATAAATCTCGTCCATTCTGGTTTATTGTCACTAGACGACTTCGAATTCGCGAAATTCAGCTTAGATGATGCAAATGAAGCTGTAGAACACGCCGCAAGGTATCAGGCGCGATTCAAAATGACGATTATATGCCCCCGTTATTCCTTATAATTAGCGCAGGTTACTTGTGGAAGCTATAAAAGGTTATGGTTGATCGCTGGTTTAATGCCTCACCGTGGTGAGTATAAATTGGTTTACATAGTCGATCTCCTCCTTTGTGATGGTGTGGGGCATATCGGGATAGACCTTCAGGATCACTTTTGCGCCAAGACTTTCCAGAATAACCTTTGATTCAGTTGAACGCGAAAGAGGAACATGAGGATCCTTGTCACTGTTGCCAATAAAGATCGCTGTATGCTGGAAGGTTCCTAAGTAGAAGTTGGGTTTTAGCGTTTCACCAATAAGGCCGCCGGTAAAAGCGATGACGCCGCCATATAAAGCAGCGTTTCGAGCGGCAAACTCAAGGGCCAAACAGGCGCCCTGAGAGAACCCAAGTATAAAAACATCCTGGCTGCTAAATCCGCCGACGGCAAGTACCGAATCAAGCACTTCTTTCAAGAGATTTAATGCGTGATCAAGGTACGGTTGATTGTCTTCAATGGCCGTTAAAAAGCTGAATGGGTACCAGGAATTACCTTTCGCTTCAGGAGCGATAAGATGAAAATCTTTCACATGAAGATTGCTGCTTAGAGCAAGGATATCTTTTGCCGTAGCGCCCCGGCCGTGAAGCATGATAAGCACTTTGTGGGCTTTTTCAATCGGAACGCCTGCCCGTACTACGTTTCCTTCAATCATTCTCCCGGGGAATCTTTAAGCCGAACCCTGGAAAAACCGCCACTCTGACTTGCGTCTGCGTATGGAACTAAAATTCTTGCCGGTGCGGTGCTATCACCCATCTTTTGGTCCTGCAAGGGTAGCGAGACATACTTATCGGGAACTTGAAATGGAATAACTGGCTCGGGTAAGGCTTGCTGTGGATTTGAAGCCATCACTTTACTAGGAGTCGCCATGGTTGTTTTGTCGGTCAAACTAGATGCGGTAAAGCCTGAATAAGCGCTATTAGGGGTACTATCTTTAGGGTGATTCGTCGTAGCATACAGGTTGTTTGATTTCGAGTTTGAGCAAATTAGCAAGAATGGCAGTAAAATTTTAGTATCTTTACAGCACGTAACTGTACGATTTGCAGGCAATTATGCTTTGCAAACATTTCACTTAGGGAATTTCACTTCTATTCCCGCTCTATTTCAATCACATTGACTTTTAAAGAATTAAACTTAATTGAGCCTGTTCTCAAGGCATTACAGGAGCAGGGTTATACTGAACCGACTCCAATACAGGAACAAGCTATACCTCAGGTCCTAGCCGGAAAAGACATTCTAGCAAGCGCGCAAACAGGAACCGGTAAAACCGCGGCGTTCGCATTGCCGCTTATCCAGATAATGCATACCCAAAAAAGCGCCGGGGTGCAGGGTGCTGCTGCACATAAACCCCTAAGACAGCCGCGCACACTTATTCTTACCCCAACGCGCGAGCTGGCTATCCAGATCTACGAAAATATTCGTGACTATAGCAAATACACGCATTTAAAAAGCTGTGTGGTTTTTGGCGGCGTAAATCAGCATAAACAGGTGATGGAATTACGCGCCGGAACCGATTTTCTTATCGCGACCCCGGGTAGACTTCTTGACCTGATGAATCAAAGGCTTGCCGATCTTTCGCACATCAACTGTCTTATTCTTGATGAAGCAGACCGTATGCTCGATATGGGCTTTATTCATGACGTGAAGCGAATCATTGGAAAAATTCCCGTGGTACGGCAGACTTTGTTGTTTTCGGCAACTATGCCTCATGAGATCGGCGCTCTGGCGACATCCATTTTGCGCAGCCCGGTTCGCATCGAGGTAAGTCCTGTTTCTTCGACGGTAGACAAGATCGGTCAGCGTATGTATTACGTCGCTCAAAATGACAAGCGGGATCTGCTTGTTCACCTGCTTCAAACTGAAAACATTAAATCGGCCTTGGTCTTTACCCGTACGAAACATGGTGCCGACAGGGTCACACGCGATCTAGAGAAAACGGGTATTCAGTCTGAAGCTATTCATGGGAATAAAAGTCAGGCTGCCCGTCAACGTGCACTTGCCGGATTTAAAAGCGGAACGATACGGGTTTTGGTCGCGACTGATATTGCAGCACGCGGGATCGATGTTGAACTGCTTTCGCACGTGATCAATTACGAAATACCCAATATTCCCGAAACTTATGTTCACCGCATAGGTCGCACAGGAAGGGCAGGGGCAAGCGGAATCGCTTTTTCTTTTTGCAGTCCCGAGGAGCTTGACTTCGTGCGCGATATCCAAAAACTAACCGGTTTTGAGATTGAACCCGGAAATGGGCATCCATTTCCAAGCTTTGATCCCCGAATAACAAAGGGGGTTCCATTGAAGCAGGGTGGTGGAAGCAGAGGCGGCTCGGGCAATCAAGGGTCGAGGTCAGGTGGGCAAAGTGGGCGCTCTGGTGCGGCTCATGGAGCCAGAAAGACGGGCGCTCAGCGTCACGGCAAAAGATCTGGTCAAGGCCACGTATCTTAATATAGGCTACGCCAGAGATAGGCTACTACAGTATTCCTTTATACATTCGCACATACCACGATACAGGAATGCTCGAATTAACGGAGATCAGACAGGTTGTAGAAACCAACAAGGCTCAATATCTAGAACAGTTATTTGATTTTTTACGAATCCCTTCGGTAAGTGCCGACTCGAGCCACAAGCCCGATATGTTACGCGCGGCTAAATTCGTCAGGGATAGCCTTCAAGCGGCCGGACTTACCGCATGCAGGCTCTACGAAACACCCGGCAACCCCGTTGTCTATGCCGAGCTGGTCGTTGGGGCCGACAAACCTACTGTTCTAGTTTATGGTCATTACGATGTACAACCACCGGATCCACTTGCTTTGTGGGACACTGCGCCTTTTGAGCCCGTCGTAAAGAACGGACACATCTATGCCCGGGGAGCATGTGACGATAAGGGCCAGGTCTTTATGCATGTTAAAGCAATTGAAGTTATGCAGCAAAATGGCGGGGTGCCGTGCAACGTAAAGTTTATGATCGAAGGCGAAGAAGAGATCGGCTCGTCAAACCTCGACGACTTCGTTAAAAGCCATAAGGATATTCTTACCTGTGATTGTGTGCTTATTTCAGATACAAGCATGCTAGGAAACGATACCCCCTCGATAAATACCGGGCTGCGCGGATTGAGCTATATGGAAGTGGAAGTTACTGGGCCTAAAAGAGACCTGCACTCCGGGGTTTACGGGGGCGCTGTAGGAAATCCTATAAACATTCTTTGCGCCATGATCGCGTCGCTCAAGGACAAAGAAGGCCGGGTCACCATCCCTGGGTTCTACGACGCTGTGCTTCGTATTAGCCACGACGAACGATCCGAAATGGGACGGGCTCCCTTTGAACTGGAGGCATATCTGAAAGATCTCGATATTGGGGCGATCGATGGCGAGACCGGCTACTCGGTTCCTGAGTTAACATCCATAAGACCGACATTAGATGTAAACGGGATTTGGGGCGGTTACACCGGTGAAGGTGCGAAAACAGTCCTTCCGTCCAAAGCCTCCGCTAAAATATCAATGCGCCTGGTACCTGATCAGCATTCGGCAACCATAAGCGCACTGTTTGAAGCCCACTTCAAAAGTCTGGCCCCTAAATCAGTCAAAGTCGCGGTGAAAACGCACCATGGCGGCGAACCGTCAGTCACACCGGTTGATTCGCCCGAATACCGGGCGTCTGCAATGGCGATGGAAGAGAGTTTCGGCATCGCGCCAATTCCTCAACGGAGCGGAGGAAGTATCCCGGTTGTCGCTTTATTTCAGCGTGAACTCAGGGTGCAGTCCGTACTTCTCGGCTTCGGGCTCGATTCAGACGACATTCACTCCCCAAATGAACACTTCGGTCTTTTCAATTTTTACAAAGGCATTGAGACCATTCCACTTTTTTATAAATATTATGCCGCGCAAAAGATCAATGACGGCGTCTTACAGGTGAGTTGAGCCGGGCATGCTATCTAGAGATTATATCGGAAGGCTCACCGAAGCCATTGCAAAAAGTCTTGCTGCTCTTGCCGGTCTAAAGGAGAAAGGCAAATTTGAAGAAGGCATTGAGGTGATCAAGCAAAACAGCAAGTCTTTTCTCAAACTTGATTTGGACGAACTGGCGGCGATTCCTGCTGACCAGATCATAACTGTCCTAAAAGAGGAGCGGAATTTCTCTGACGAAGAGGTTTCTGCCGCGGCTTATTATTTTGCCCATCTTGGTGACTTTCAAAACAGTTTTGGCGGATGTAACTCCCAGGCCCTTGAAAGGGATCAGAAGGCCCTTGTTATTTATCGTTGGCTTCAAGAGTGTGACCGGAAGAACTTCGTTCTCGATCGCGAGAACCAGATCAAGGCACTTGAAGAAAGAATAAAAAAGGGTTCCATTAAGCCTCTTTAAAAATGTTTGATCATTCGCACACGAACGCGCTTATCCACGAGACGTCTCCTTACTTGCTTCAGCATGCGCACAATCCTGTAAACTGGCTTGCATGGAACAGTGAATCCCTGAAGCTTGCAAAGCAATCAAACAAGCTTCTCCTCATTAGTATCGGCTACTCGGCTTGTCACTGGTGTCATGTCATGGAGCGTGAAAGTTTCGAAAATGATGAGGTCGCAACGCTCATGAACGCCCATTTTGTTTGCATTAAGGTCGACCGGGAAGAACGGCCAGATGTTGATCAGGTTTACATGGAAGCTGTCCAGCTTATGACCGGCCAGGGCGGCTGGCCACTTAACTGCGTTGCCTTGCCTGACGGGAAGCCGGTTTTTGGCGGTACTTACTTTCCCAAGGAACGTTGGAAGGATGTGCTGCTTAATCTCGCCCAGTTTTGGGAAGAAAAACCGGTGGAAGCTTCTGAATATGCGGCTCAGTTAACTGACGGTGTTAGGCAGATGGGATTCTTTCAAAAACTGACGAGCACGACTACTGAATTTAGAGATGCCGATCTGGAAGTCTTGATGAAAAGCTGGGATCGACAGATTGACTACAAGAACGGTGGTTTTGGGTCGGCTCCAAAGTTCCCCCTTCCCAATAGCTGGACGTTCCTTTTGCGCTATGCGTATTATGCAGGTGATGAAAGGCTCCTTCGTTCGGCTGCGCTAACGCTTAACAGGATGGCCCGGGGCGGAATTTATGACCAGCTTGGCGGCGGTTTTTCCAGGTATTCAACAGACAGTAACTGGATGGTGCCGCATTTTGAAAAAATGCTTTATGACAATGCCCAGCTGTTAGGGCTTTATGCCGAAGCATGGCAATGCTTTAAAAACCCGTTCTACAGGCAAATTGCCCGGGAGATTCACTCGTTCATTTCCCGCGACCTCAAAAGGCCCGAAGGTGGATATTACGCAGCGCTTGATGCCGATAGCGAGGGCGTTGAAGGTAAATACTATGTGTGGACAGCCGGGGAAATAAACGATTTGCTGGGGGACCATGCCGAGCTCTTCAACCGATCTTACAACGTGTCACCGGGCGGCAATTGGGAAAAAAGCAATATTCTGTTCCGCAGCGGAGACGACCGAGCTATCGCCGAAAAGTTTGAGATTGATGCCGCCGAAATGGCGAGGGTGCTATCGCAGTCCCGTAATATTTTGCTTAAGGCACGTCAACATAGGATACCGCCCGGGCTTGATGACAAAATTCTTTGCTCCTGGAATGCGCTGCTGATCTCAAACTTCGCCCAGGCGGCCCGCCGCTTTTCTGACCGCCAGATGGAAGACGAAGCCGTTCGAGAACTCAACTTTCTCCTTGCAAGTTTCATTGTAGAAGACAAGTTAATGCGCAGCTTCAAAGACGGCAAGGCACGTATTGACGCCTTCCTGGATGATCACGTTTTTTTGGTCGATGCCTTGCTGTCAGTCTACGAATGCACCTTTGACAAAGGCTGGGCTTTGCTTGCTTACGAATGGATGGAAAAAACGCTGCTGCATTTTTATGACCGTGAAAGTGGGATGTTTTGGTACACCCAGGCAAACCAGCAAGGGCTTATCGCGCGAAAGCAGGAGGTTTTCGACAATGTGATCCCAGCAAGTTCGTCAGTGGCCGCCCGCTTGCTGCTAAGACTAAGTTTGCTTTTTGACCGGGTTGAGTTTGAACGTATTGCCATAGAGATGCTGGCAGCCGTTTCAGGGCAAATGAGATCGCATCCACCTTCATTCTCTAACTGGAGCCTTGCTTTACTTGAACTGGTGAACGGCCTTGATCAGATCGTCGTCACCGGCCGCGGCTCTAAGGACCTGGCGAGGCAAATCAATGGTTATTATTTGCCCTTCTGCATGGTCCTGGCCAATGATGACGACGCGAAACAAGAGCTTCAATCTGACGCTGTTGTAAGTATCCCGCTTCTTGAAGGAAAACTTTCTGCAGCAAGTGGCAATGCCTTGTTTTATGTATGCAAAGGGCGCACTTGTCAACTGCCGGTTGACAGCATTGAACGGGCATTGGCCCTGCTTTGACAAGTTTAAAGTCCGAAAACAGGTTTCTTTCGTACATTGAGCATCATACCCCGTAATAAAGTCAACTTTTTTATCGTTTTCAACGTAACAAAAGCATAGTTAACCGACAAGTAATTAATGCTCTAAATGAAAAAATTCTCCGTTAGGGGATTTGGTCTATATGCTTTTTTGGTCCTGTGCCTAAACACCGCAGGTTTTGCAAGCAGCCTTCCGATGCCCCAGCCGTTTCTGATGTTTACGGGTGCGAAAGCGCTAAACACTCTCCTTCCCGTTGAAGTGTTTAAGAATACGGCCACTGCGATCTATGATTCGGCCCATCTTGGAGAAGTAGGCTTGGATTCGGACGTTTTTCTTAAAGGTCTTACGGGTTTCTATAACTTAAAAGCCCTGGGTAAGGTACCCGAATATGCCAGAATGCTTACCATCATTGACTTCACCCAATCGAGCACCTCCAAACGTATGTGGATCATTGACCTTAGATCAAGGCGGCTGCTTTTGCAAACATGGGTAGCCCATGGCGAAGGCAGTGGGATGGATGTCGCTGGGTCATTTTCGAATGAACTTAGTTCTTACCAAAGCAGTCTCGGCTTTTATCTAACTAACGCGGTGTATGCCGGGAAACATGGCCGCTCTTTAAAGCTGGTCGGTGTCGATGAAGGATTTAATGATCGCGCCTACGCCCGAAAAATCGTTATCCATGCGGCTAAGTATGTTAGTGAGCGCTGGATACGGAAAAATGGTCATTTGGGCCGAAGTCAGGGCTGCCCTGCTGTCTCACCGCACGTTATCACCGAGGTGATTAATCTCTTGAAAGGGAATTCAGTGATGTTCATTAACGGAAACGATCCACATTATATCTCAAAATTCCTCGACATAGAATCTGCAGCCGGCGTTGCCGTTAACCAGTCAGGCCTCTCAGATAGTTTCAACACCTGGTCAGAGTCAAGATAGGACATAGGTAAGCTGTACCGAACCCTTTGCTGAAGAAACACTCTACCATTGGAAGAAAAACATAACGATCGCCGGCAGTTCCAACATAGTTGAGTACAGATGAGTCTGCAGGGTTTTGACCACTTGTAGCAGCATAGAAGTCACTCAAAATTTTCCATTACCCGTCTAGACGAGTTTGAACAACGGGTTCGTTTTTCTTACAGGAAAGACCGAGGACGATCATAGCCGAAAAAATGAGTATCCTGGATGAGGCTTATGTTAAAAATAGTACAAATTAAGAGTCGCTTTGAGGCAAGCATTAAAGCTTGGCTATCCAATCCTCAGTATCCAGTCATAGATGCAAGGTGTTTTCTTCCAAGGATCAGGTGTTTTCACGGTGCAGAAAAAGCTTGCTGCTGATTATTACTTCACCAATACTCTATCGACCAATCGTTTTTTCAATGCGCCGGTCGGGTATGATCCACATAGCGGCGATGAAGACATAGACCCCCAAGGCTATCGATGGGTAAAAAAAACTGACCGGGATTGCTATTAGATAAAATACCACCGATAATTTCCCTTTAAGGTCGGAGCCTAGAGCTTCCTGCAAGCGCGAATCATCATCTTGCGACCTAATGAGTACCGAAGTGAGAATAAAGTAGGCGACGCCGCACATCATGAGGTCAATGCCGTAGACTGCTACCGGAACCGCCTCAAAGTGGTTTTGACCCATCCAGCCCATGGCAAAAGGTACCAAGGAAAGCCAAAAAAGCAGGTGAAGGTTGGCAAGAAGAACTCTGCCATTCACCTGTTTGACCGCTTGAAAGACATGGTGATGATTGGTCCAATAAATCCCAATATTGACAAAGCTTAGCACGTAACACAAAAAGATCGGTACGAGGGGCACAAGAGCGTGTATGCCAACATCCCCGTGCGGAATCTTGAAGTCCAATACCATAATGGTGAGAATTATCGCAATCACTCCATCGCTAAAGGCTTCGACCCGGGATTTATTCATAGATGTTGCTTCGAAAGTGAAAATGGAGCGTCACGATCGTTCGTGCCGCGGTTGAGGTTCGGAGCGGGAGCCATGTCAAAGTTGATCTGGATTCCTTTTAAAAGAGAACCATGACTAATCCAGTTGTGACTGTATGATTTTGAATCGACCGACATGGATTGAACATACTTATTCAAAGGACTATTTTTCAAGGCGGTTATTATAACAGTCCGGCGATTCTCTAAGTGGAGAGTGAGCTTTTTGAATAGCGGAGCTCCCAATACATACTCGCTTGCAGCCGGAGAGACCGGGTAAAATCCCATCGCCGAAAACACATACCAGGCCGAGGTTTGTCCGTTGTCCTCGTCACCACAGTAACCGTCGGGTGTCGCTTTATAAAGCTTATCCATTGTTTCGCGCACCCAATACTGGGTTTTCCAGGGCTGGCCGGCATAATTATATAAGTACAGCATATGCTGGATCGGCTGGTTGCCATGTGCGTATTGCCCCATGCCTGCAATTTGCATTTCACGTATTTCGTGGATGACCTGTCCATAATAGCTGTCATCAAATACAGGCGGAAGTAGAAAGACTGAATCAAGCTTGGCCGTAAATTTAGTTTTACCACCCATCAGCCCGATGAGTCCTTGGATATCGTGGAACACTCCCCAGGTGTAATGCCAGCTGTTTCCTTCGGTAAAAGCGTCTCCCCATTTAAAGGGGTTAAATGGAGATTGGAACGTTCCATTCTGATTCTTTCCCCGCATTAATCCGGTTGAAGGATCAAATAGATTCTTGTAATTAAGGCTTCGCTTTCTATAGATCTCCGTTTCTGTCTGAGGGCGATGCAAGGCTACCCCAAGCTGGTATATGGCGAAGTCATCGTAGGCGTATTCAAGGGTACGCGCGGCATTTTCGTTGATCTTAACATCATATGGAACGTAGCCAAGGGCCTTGTAAAACTTTACGCCTTTGCGTCCGGTCGCTCGCGGTCCTTCGTTATTGGCACCGTGGAGTAAAGCTTCATAGAGCGTTTTAATGTCGTAGCCCCGTAAACCCTTCACGTAAGCTTCTGAAACAACCGAGGCCGAATTGTTTCCCACCATGACATCAGAGTAACCCGGACTGGACCATTCGGGCAGCCAGCCCCCTTCCTTGTAATCGTTAATGAGGCCTTGCTGCATTTCTTTGTTTATAGAAGGAAATACCAGATTAAGAAATGGATATAACGCCCTAAAGGTGTCCCAAAATCCAGTACCGGCAAACATGTACCCATGCTCGATTTTGCCGGTGTAAGGACTATAATGCTGAATCTTCCCTGCCTGGTCCAGTTCATAGAGCCGGTTCGGGAAAAATAGCATTCTATACAGGCATGAATAAAAAGTTCGCGTCTGGTCCAGAGAACCACCTTGAGCATCAATACGGCCCAAGGTATTGTTCCAAGTAGATTTTGCCTTCGCTTGAGTCTCATCAAAAGTGTCTCTACCTTGTTCACGTTTAAGGTTGACTTCAGCCTGCGCAAGACTAATAAAAGAAGATGCGACCCTTAGGTGAACCACTTCCCCCTTCGCCGTCCTAAAACCAATCGCTGCTAGAGCATGCTTATCATGGAGGCTCAAAGAGTCCGTAGCACCGGTTGGGTTGGAGCCGCTGTATGTTTTAGCGAATGTGAACTTCTTATCGACATACACGACAAAGTAAATTTTGAAATTCTTAAGCTCACCACTTGAATACCGTGTAGAATACCCTTCGGTCTTGTTCTTGTTTGGGATTATATGGATAAAGGATCCTTTATCATAAGCGTCAATAACGACAAAGGAACTGTCTGATTTTGGAAAAGTAAGGCGTAGCTGAGCGGTACGCTCGGTTGGCGTCACTTCGGCAGTTACATTATGGTCGGCAAGATATACGCTATAGTAATACGGCTTGGCGACCTCGGTTTTGTGGGAGAACCAGCTTGCACGATCATCTTCGGCGACGCGCAAGTGACCAGTGACCGGCATAATGGAGAACTCGCCGTAATCATTCATCCAGGGAGAAGGCTGGTGGGTTTGCTTAAATCCCCTGATCTTATCTGCGCTATAGGTGTACTGCCATCCATCTCCCATTTTTCCGGTCTGGGGTGTCCAAAAATTCATTCCCCAAGGCAAAGCGATCGCTGGATAAGTATTTCCATTTGAAAGGCTGGGTTTCGAATCCGAACCCATCAAGGTGTTGACAAACTGCGTGTAATCAAAAGGCTGCTTTCCTTGAGCCATTGCCTTTCCTCCGATGACAACAAGACAAAGGAGAAATAGAAGTAAGGCCTTCGAGGTTTGTGAAGCGTTCGTCAAGTGGCTTCTATCCCAGGACATCTTAAGCATGTTGGTTCTTTTAAGCAGGTGAACATAGTCGTCATAAAATAAATGACAATCATCTTAATGAGGAAGGTGCAAAACCTCATCTGCAAAACTGAACGTCGCTTTGCGCACTGAGCCGAGGTCATGGGACTTAATATAAGAAGCGATCACATGGTTCCCGGCATTTGGAATGGTCACCAAAAGTTTTCGGCCCGCAGGACTCCCCAGGTCAGCGACCATTGACCGAATAGCGCCGGTTTGCACGGTAGAGTCCTGATGGATCTTGTCTTTATAGTACATACAGGTAAGAACAGGAATTCGTACCTGCCTAAAGTTGTCAGAAGTCATTCCATCATCTAGTAAGCGTTGAAGGGCAACGGCACCTTCAAGCCGGTAGGAATTATACCAATAATGCCCTGTGAGCGTATCTGGCGCATATGAGGTCACATTTAGTTTCCCGGTGATAAGACGTGCGATCTGTAAACCCCAAGGCGTGTCCAGGAGATAAGCGTTCGGATCAAAGATCTTGACACACGGTGAATACAGGATCAATGCCTTGATAGGCGCTTGTTTTTCACGTGCCGCAAGCATTAGTGCAAGGGCGCCCCCGGCCGAAGTGCCCATTAATATAACCGAATCTCCAATCTTGCAGCCAACCGCAAGCGCTTTAACCGCACTGCGGTACAACGCAGCAGCGTTCAGATTTTTAAGAGCCGGGGTATCAGCCAAGCCGTGTCCCTCAAGCCGGCTCAGGTATAAGTTGCAATGATACCGGCGCGCAAAGTCGGTATGCAGCGGCATCCCTTCTTCGTGCGATGCCGAGAACCCATGGAGATAGACAACGGCAAACGGGGTTTTCTTGAGCGAGTCGACAAATTCAACGGTCGCGGCGTTTCCCGGCTTTATGTGCAAACCGGCTTCTTCCCGGTCAATAAAATGTTTGACTTGTAACGGGGAGTTCGGAAGCGTAGGAAACTGATCAGTGTAACGCGGTTTTTCGGGCTTTGGTCCAAGTTGATACACGACAAATAAAAGGGCGCATAGAACGACCAGGGACAAGAGGATATTTCGGAGTATTCTCATAAAGTAGCCCGTTAGAGAGCAGGCTGGTCTTTGAATCTATTAAAATCCTTCGTGTTTTTTTTAAGTTTAGTGAATTAACGAAAGCACCGGACAAAGGCCATCAATGGAATACAAAGACTATTACAAGGTTCTGGGCGTACCCAAGTCTGCAACGCCTGAACAGATTAAAAAAGCCTACAAGAAACTTGCGATAAAACTTCATCCCGACAAGAATCCTGGCGATAAAACGGCCGAAGCCAAGTTCAAAGAGCTCAACGAAGCGAACCAAATCCTGGGTAATCCCGAAAAGCGCAAGCAATATGACGAGATGGGGGAAAATTGGGATCAATACGCTAACCAGGGACAAAGAAGGTATGGAAATACCGGTCAGGGTTCGGCTAGGAATGCAGGTGCAGGGAAAAGCGCGGCAGGAGGATCTGAGGGGTTTGGCGGTGGGGCAGGGAGCTTTGACCCACGCGGTTTTTCAGGGGATAGCTCATTTGCCGATTTTTTTGAATCCTTTTTTGGTGCTGGTGGCGGATTTAGTTCGGGCAGCTCTTCAGGAGGAAGCACCAGCGGGGGCTACGAAAGCGTTTTTGGAGGCGGCGGCAGAGGGGAACGTGGTTCTGCAAGAGGCCATGATCTGGAGGCCGAGATAACCATTAGCCTTGAGGAGGCTGCCAAGGGTACCGACTACCGGGTGAGCCTTGACGGCAATCAAATCAATCTCAAACTAAAACCCGGTTTGAAGGAAGGACAAAAATTGAGACTAAAGGGTAAGGGAGGCCAAGGCAGCGGAGGGGCCGATAATGGCGACCTTCAAATTCAAGTTCACATAGCACCCGATACACGGTATGAACGAAAAGGGGATGACCTGTATTTCGAAGAAAAGATCCCATTGTATACCGCTGTCTTGGGCGGTAAGGCCGAGGTCCATACGCTCGAGAGAACGGTGCGCATTGACGTCTCCCCCGGAACAGACAGCAACAAAATCATGCGGCTTAAAGGTCTAGGAATGCCGCAATACGGCAAACCGACTGTGCAAGGTGACGCTTATGTCACCTTGGTGGTCGAAGTACCAAAAAATCTCTCCGACGAAGAGAAGGCTTTGTTTACAAAGCTCTCCGAAATGAAAAAGAGTTAATTAATCCGAAGTGCCTACAGACGATTTTAAATTGCTTAACGGCTCATCCAACGTCTGCTGCTTGTTTATAATATTGAACACATAAAAGCCTTGAAAAGTAACACCACTAACTCTATAGTCCCATGACTACCGACAAACAAGATCCTTTAGTTTAGAGAGGTCTACCGTCGTAATAAATACCGATGACTTATAGCGGAAAAGGAGTTTCCGAGTATTTCAACCTAAATTAAACCGACTATGAGAAAAATAATCAAAAGGATTTTAGTAGTAACTCTGTTGACTTTTGCTGTTACTATTACTGGAGTAGTAACAATTATCTTATTTCCTCAACTATTGTTTGCTAACAAATTGGAGTATAAGGGATTCAGAGTTTACTCGAACGAGAAAATAAGCAATGACATTATACCAATCTTGGACAAGTCAGTGAAACTAATTAAGGAATCTGAACTATACGACCTTAATTACAAGTTCGACGTTTTACTGTGCTACAATTCCTTATTTAATAAAATTGACGACAAGCTGCTGGGTTTTGGTCCGTCTGCAAGAGCTACCCTCCATCATGTAATCGTTAAAGTTAGGATTGACTCCAAAAGGGATTTGTTTTTTCCAACATTTCGGAAAAACTGTGAAGGTAGTTTAAGTACACTTCTTGCGCATGAAATGGTCCATTGTTTCCAAGCTAATAAGTATGGAATAATGAAGTTCAATCCGCTCGAGCACCCAGAGATGTGGAAACTCGAAGGCTATCCAGAATATATTTCGCAACGGCCAAGACTTAGAAATAAGCATTATAATTTAGTGAGTGAAATAGACAGGTATATTAAACTCGAAAAGGAAGCAAAAGACAACTGGGTTTCAATTGAAGAGGGAAAATGCGAGGTTCCAAAATATTATTACAAAGGCAGAATCATGATTGAATATTTGATGGACATCAAACATCTTTCGTACGATCAAATACTTAAAGACACCAACTCAGAAGACGTGTATTATGCTGAAATGTTAGAGTGGCTAAGAGGAATAAATGAGGAGAGGAAATAGACCGAACATTTTGTCAGGCCAAAACTAGACTCTATTATTATAAAGCTGTTGAGTTTGAAAGGGAGTAGGGACTTGACTGCTAAGGCAGCTCTTACGCGGGTTAGAAGTTCTTCGTCTGCTGCCGTATCATGGAATGTTGGAAGGCTTACTTCAAAAAGGCCGCTTGGATATCGTAGGTTTTGCGGCCCAATACCTTGATGTTCTGCATGCGCTGGACGCGGTAGCCAGAGTCTGGCAAATAAGAAAGTTGCTCAGACATGTTGTATAAAAAGTTGCGGGTTGAAAGGCTGATCCTGATCGCTTGCACACCACTAGCAGGAGAGGCCGCCTTTATGACACCCCTTGAAATTGTAATGCTTTTAACCTTTAATGAAGAATCCAAAGCCGCATAAGTGATTTGCCCGCCAGTTGAGGTGGTACGGTATTTATCGATCCAGGCAGATTTGTTGATGTCGGCATCGGCAAAAATACCAAGCTCTTTTTCCCAGGAACCTACTCTGACAATGTGCTTTTCGGTCGCTCTTTCATAAACTACTGTTTTGTTAAGCCTGTACCGGTCATGACGCAGACGCGCAGCTTCGCCGGCAAAGAACTTTTTCAGGCTGAAGAACGCTGGTTTCAGTCGCACCTTGACAGAAACTTCCCCACCCGAAACTCGATCACTGGAACGCCGGCAGGCACCGCAAAAAAGCAAAGCAGCAACAAAAACAGCGCATAAACTTGATAGGCGTTTCACATCACAACCATTAAGCGCTCACCAACACGGTACCCGTCATCTCCGGGGGCGGTTCAAGACGCATCATTTTAAGGATCGTGGGAGCGACATCACCGAGCTTTCCGTCTTTAATATGCTTAAACTCCGAATCAATCAAAATGCAAGGCACAAGGTTCGTGGTGTGTGCCGTATTTGGAGTATCGTCGGGGTTGATCATATACTCGGCGTTGCCATGATCGGCAAGGATGATAAATGAGTAGCCGTTCTCAAGGCCTTTTTCAACCACCTGGCGCGCACAGGCGTCGACCGTCTCCACCGCCTTGATAACCGCCTCGAAGACACCCGTGTGTCCAACCATATCGGGGTTCGCGAAATTGAGACAGACAAAGTCGGGCCAGCCTGATTCAAGTTCGGGAAGTATCGCTTCGGTAATCTTTGCGGCACTCATTTGAGGTTCAAGGTCGTAAGTAGCCACCTTGGGCGAAGGGATCAGCAAACGCCTTTCACCGTCAAATACCCGTTCTCTTCCGCCCGAAAAGAAAAACGTAACATGTGGATATTTCTCAGTTTCGGCAATGCGTATCTGCTTTTTACCGGCTTTCTCGAGCGTCTCACCAAGGGTATTGATCAAATCGTCTTTACCATAAAGAACGTGAACACCCTCGAAACTTTGGTCATAACTGGTCATAGTTACGAAGTAGAGATCCAAGGGCTTCATATCCTGTTCGGGAAGGGCCCGCTGACTTAAGGCGGTGGTAAGCTCCCTACCGCGATCTGTCCGAAAGTTCATAAAAATCACGACATCACCAGCCTGGATCGAACCCAAGACCTGGCTGCTTGCATTTACGGCTGCCACGGGCTCGAGAAACTCATCGGTAATACCGGCTGCATAACTTTCTTCGACCGCTTTCACAAGATCCTGACTCGGCTTTCCAACACCTTTTACCAATAGGTCGTAGGCTTTCTTCACCCTTTCCCAACGGTTGTCCCTATCCATCGCATAATACCGCCCGATAAGCGTGGCAAGCACAGCCCCCGAGCTTTCCAAAGCAGGCTTAAGCGCATTGATATAACCGGCGCCGCCGTGTGGATCGGTATCACGACCATCAAGAAAACCATGAACATATAGTCTCGTCACTTCCCGTTCACGAGCGATCTGAAGCAGGGCTTTTAAATGGTCGATATGCGAATGAACGCCGCCATCAGATAGTAGCCCAAGGAAGTGTACCGCTTTGCCCGTGGACCGGGCATATTCAAAAGCCTTGAGAAGTTCGGGATTGCTGGCAATAAGGCCTTGTCGAACTTCAATGTTAATTCGCGTGAGTTCCTGGTACACAACCCGGCCGGCACCAAGGTTCATATGACCCACTTCGGAGTTTCCCATTTGACCTTGCGGAAGTCCGACCTGCTCACCCGACGCCTCCAGCGAGGAATGAGGATACTTATTAAGCATTTCATGAAAAAACGGAACCTGAGCATGATCGATCGCGTCTGAACGGTCTTTTTTACCGAAACCCCAGCCATCAAGGATAAGGAGAACCGCTTTTTTGGTCGCTGAAGTCATTGTTTACGAGTGGTCTTTTGTTTAAGCCCGCCAAATCCAAAAGTAAAATAGCGCCTTAAATAACAAGTTATTTTAGTGGCATTATTTTGGTGTTCCGGTAGACACATCTATCGTACCTGGGAAATGAGCTTGCTGATGTTGATGTTGCTGTTTTACAGCCAGGTTTCCGTTTGGAAGGTTGAGCAGACAACGCCGGGGATGGGAATACTGACACAGGCCGGTCAGATCGCACAGGCTGGTCAAACTACACAGGCCGTTCCAAATGAGCGCATTAACAACATTACCCGCGCAATCCAGGCCGGAAACGCTGATGACCTTGCCACATTTTTCAACTCCAGTATCGATTTGACGCTGGTGGACGATGACAACGTTTACAGCAAAGTGCAGGCAGATATGGTCATGAAAGAATTCTTTCAGCATTATCTGCCCGAAAAAGTAAGCATGAGGCACAGTGGGTCTTCGGCGAACGGATCTTCTTATGCTATTCTAAATTACCGCACAAAAGCAAAAGAGAACCTGCGGGTCGTTTTCTACCTTAAGCCTTATGAAGGCCAGCTATTGATTAACGAACTGCGATTTGAACTCCAGAAATAGCGCCTAACGGCTGTTAACCATAATTACTTACTTTTGATGTCATGGCACAAGTTCATGACCAGGTAAACGAAGCCGATCAAGCGAAAGCCGATAAGATTGCAGCGATTATCCGCGTTGCCCTTGACGAAGACGTGGGTGACGGTGACCATACCTCGCTTGCTACCATTCCCGAAGGTCAGGTTGGCAAAGCGCGCTTGCTGGTTAAAGATGAAGGCATTATTGCGGGAGTCGAACTCGCTCTCAAGATCTTTCGCGCTGTCGATCCACACCTCTATGTTGATGTGATCATTCCCGACGGCACCTTTGTTTCGCATCAGGATATCGTTTTTATTGTTCAGGGAAGTGTACATTCCATCCTGAAATCAGAACGACTTGTTTTAAACTGCATGCAGCGCATGAGTGGTATCGCTACCCAGACGCAGTTAGTCACTAAAAGTCTTGCTCATACCCACACCAAGGTGCTCGATACCCGCAAAACTACCCCCGGTTTTAGGCTTATGGAGAAGTGGGCGGTCGAAATAGGCGGCGGTGTAAACCATCGTTTCGGACTCTATGATATGATCCTTATCAAGGATAATCACATTGATTTTGCAGGCGGAATTGTCCCGGCCCTTGAAGCTGTTCGAAGGTACCTTGACCTCAGCGGGCGCGATTTAAAGGTAATCATCGAAGTACGCGATATCCGTGAACTTGAAGAAGCTCTGACCGACAGCATTGTTGACCGGGTACTGCTCGATAATTTTACGCCCTCCCAGCTTTCAGAAGCGGTCAAAATTGTAGGGCACAGGGTAGAGACCGAAGCTTCGGGAAGTATTACCCCTTTGAACGCTGCCGAATATGCCGAGAGCGGTGTTGACTTTATATCGCTTGGCTCCCTGACCCATACTGTGCGCAACTTTGATCTGAGCCTTAAAGCGTTTAACTAGGTGGCATCAATGTTAGTATACTTCCTACTTGTGCAGCATGATTACACCTCGTGGTACCTTGCCGCCTGTTTCCTCGGCGCCTACCTTTTGGGATCTGTGCCAACCGCGGTATGGGTGGGCAGGCTGTTCTATCACATTGATGTAAGGGACCATGGGAGCGGAAACGCCGGGGCGACAAACACCTTTCGGGTTCTTGGGCGCAGAGCGGGAATTCCCGTCATGATCATTGACATCTTTAAAGGTTATCTGGCGAGTAGCCTAGCCTATATGGTACCCCGCCTTGCTGCCAGCACATCGCATTTTATCATTATCCAGATCATCCTTGGCATTATAGCGGTAGGCGGTCACATTTATCCGGTCTTCGCAGGGTTTAGAGGCGGCAAGGGCATCGCCACCCTTTTTGGGATGGTGTTGTCTATTAACGCGCTTGCAGGAGCGCTTTGTTTGGTCGTTTTTTTAATTGTGCTTGTGATCACCCACTATGTATCGCTGAGTTCAATGACCGCCGCAACCTCGTATCCGCTCATCATTCTGTTGATATTTCCATCTTCTCCGGGAAGCCTGGTTTACTTTGGGATTATGGTATGTCTTTTGGTTATTTATACGCACAGAAAAAATATAACCCGGCTTGTGGAGAGGACCGAATCGAAATCTTACTTGTTCGGGAAGCCCACAGCTAAAACGTAATAGAATCAACTAGTAGAACAATGAACCGCATCAAGTACTTTTTTGTCGCCTTCGCGATCTTTGTAACCTTTTCCTGTGACACTGTCCCGCTTACCGGCCGCAAACAGTTAACCCTACTTCCAGATAGTCAGGTCAATACTATGGCTCTCACCCAATACCACCAGTTCCTGTCTTCGAACAAGGTCGAACCTGCAACAAACGCCAGTTCTGAGCGGGTGCGAAATGTAGGCACCCGGCTAGCGACGGCGATTACCCAATATCTCAACAGCAAAGGGCTTGGAAGCCGGGTTGCAGATTACAAGTGGGAGTTTAACCTGGTTGAAAGCAAAGAAATAAATGCCTGGTGTATGCCGGGCGGAAAAGTTGTTGTTTACTCGGCTATTTTACCGCTTTGCCAGGACGATGCCGGTCTTGCTACTGTAATGGGCCATGAAATAGGACACGCCATCGCTCGTCACGGCAATGAACGTATGTCCCAGCAAATGATTGCCCAAGGCTTGCAAGCCGTTGGCGATGTTGCCATAATGAACCGTAACCCGCAATACGTCGGCGCTTTTAACACAGCCTTTGGCCTTGGTACAACGTTAGGGGTGACCTTGCCGCATTCACGCACCCAGGAAAGTGAAGCCGATCATCTTGGTTTGATCTTCATGGCTATGGCCGGGTACGACCCCAACAGCGCCCTTGGCTTTTGGGAGCGGATGGCCGCATTGTCAAAAGGCAGCAAGTCTGCTTTCTTTAGCGACCACCCCAGCGATCAAAAGCGTATTGATGACATCAAACGCTTAATGCCCGAGGCTCTCAGTTATTATAAACGATGACCTGCTAACGGTCAATTGATCGAGTTCTTAAGCTCCTCGGTCACTCCAGCCCACTGGCCTTCATCGCCGCGGATCGAAAGGAGAATTTCGCTCAGCTTGGAGGTTCCAAAGCCCCAGGCTTCTTTCGCGGTAATAGTTGGAGGAAGGCTAATCTCGCCGGCGCTAACCATGGCTTCGATGAGAAAGGGTTTTGTTGAGCGTATTGCGGCTTCAATTGCAGGAACGATCTCGTCTGCATGTTCGACTCGGGCGCTTTCACCGCCACAAGCGCGGGCATAAGCCGCAAAATCGGGATTCTGCAAGTGAAGGGCATCTTTAAAGGGGACAAGGCCAGCTTCCTCCATTTCAGTCTTAACAAAACTCAACTCGCTGTTATTGAAGACAAGTAGTTTAACGGGCCAGTTATAACGAACCGCAGTCACAAAATCTTGCATACACATGGCGAACGCCCCGTCACCCGCGAACGCCCATACCTGCCGGGTTGGATCGATCGATTGAGCCCCAAGAGCCGCCGGAAAAGCGACGGCCATGGATCCATGATTGAAACTTCCCAACAAGCGCCGCCCGGTGTGCAGGTCGACAAAACGCGCAAGCCATATCGTGCATTCCCCGACGTCAACCGTAAATACAGCATTGCTGCTTGCCTTAAGGCTAATTTCATGCGCGAAGATCTGAGGATGAAGCGGCAGGCGGTCTCTTTTGAGTGAACTTTGATCGATAATATGCTTTCTCCAGCTTGCAAGCTTGGAAAAGATATGGTCCTTGAATTGGGTGCTGGTCTTTTCCTCAACAACCGGAAGCAGGAGACGCAATGTTTCTTTGATATCGCCCAGGACGGCGATATCCACCGGAGCCCGGTTGCCGATGTTCTCAATGCGAGTGTCTACCTGAGCGATCTTTCGATTTTGCGGTATAAAGTCGGTGTAGGGAAAATCGGTGCCAAGCATGAGAAGAACCTCTCCGTGACGCACCGCGCTGTAGCCAGAAGGATTCCCGAGCAGCCCCGTGAGACCAGCCACGTGAGGGTCACTTTCGTTGAATATATCGGCTGCCTTGAGTGTATGCACAATCGGAGCCTTTAGCTTTTCGGCAAGCTCGATCACTTCGCTTTTCGCCTCGCGGCAACCTGCGCCGGCCAAAATGGTCACTGTACGGTGATCATTGATGAGTGTGGCAAGCGCGCTTATTTCTTGAGCTGATGGGATGAGGCGGGCTTGCGGCCTAAATATGGGATGCATCATCGCCTTTCCTTTTGCCTGCATAGCGGCAATGTCTACCGGTAGCTCAATTCGGCAAACCGTTCTTTCATGGAGCGCGATCTGAATAGCCTTAAGGATGATTCGTGGAGCCTGCTCGGGTGAACGTATTATAGCCTGGAATGCGCAAACATCGTCGTAGACCTTGGTCAGATCGACCTCCTGGAAATAATTGCTTTCCATCTGAAGGGTGGCTACCTGGCCGCTGATGGCAAGCACGGGTACCCGTTCTTTCTTCGCGTTGTAAAGGCCGTTCAAAAGGTGTAATGCTCCAGGGCCTACCGTACCTGCGCAAACCGCGAGATTCCCCGTTAGAGCCGCTTCGGCATAAGCGGCAAAGCCCGCATTTTCCTCATGACGCATGGCAATCCACTTGATCTGGTCCTGACGGCGTATCGCGTCGACAAAAGTGTTTAGGGCATCTCCAGTAACGCCAAAGATCTTGGTCACTCCGGCCTGTTGCAGGCAGGAAAGAAGCATTTCTGATACTATCATTAAAGCGGTTTCTAGTTGATTAAGTGTTCGAACTGAGTTGTCATAATCCCTCACTTCAGTGTTCAATATTCCAAATTGATTTCATTTCATGCACCTGTAATGTATGCAAGACAGGACCGTAATTCTCAGAATCTAACTCAAGCCCTTGCTCATTTCTTTTTACTTCCAGATTCTTGATAATGTACCGTTCGCCATGGTTGATAAATATTTCTGCAACGGTTTTGTCAATAAGAATTTCCATTTGATTTTCACCTAAAGACAAATCTGTTGACAATAAGTTGATTAGTTCATTTCCCTGGTAGCGAAGATTAAACCGGTTTCCCTGAGGCAAAGTAAAGGTCAGTTGCAAAGACAAAGGTCCGGCTTTGATTTTCTGCAGTTCCTGACAAGCTTGTTTTATTGAGATGCTATTCCACTCGTAGTTCGTCTTGTAAAGCTCGTGAATCTCTTTGATCGGTGCTGCTAAAAGCCGGATGCCATGAGGAGTATTTCTCAAAACAAATTCAGTAGGGAACAGCATCATCTGTGTAAAAGGCATGCCTTCATGATCTATCCTTCCCCAGGCTATTTGTACCCTACGGTTGTCAGGCATATTGGTAAATGACTGAGCAGCATAAAGGGTACTGCCCCAACCGGCAGTGATGCCTCCTTCTGCGATGCCTTCCGCATAATTCAGTTTTGAACTTTCAGGAGTGAATGTACGGCCATTAAAACTTCCGATAAAATATTCGCTTGAGCCGCCATGAAGTACCCATTTTCGTTTACTGTCATTACCATCTACCGGTAATTCGAAAAAATCGGGACACTCGTGCAAACCTGGAAAACGACTTTGCTTTTTCCAATCTTTTAGATTTGAAGAGTTGTAGAAAGACATGCCGTCTTTTTCAAACAATACCATCACCCATTTTTTTGTTGTTTCATACCACAATACTTTCGGATCACGGGTTTGCGTAGTCCCCATTTCCCAATTGCTGTCAATAATCGGGTTGCCTTTAAACCGTTTAAACGTTTTGCCATTATCGGTACTATAAGCAATACACTGCACCTGTTTGTTCGATATCCGGTCAAAGGCTGTGTAGAACAGTACCAGTGTATTTTCTCCCCAACCTCCGTCATTATTTTTATCTATGATGGCCGTACCTGATCACGGAGACCCCAGGCTGTCCAACATCAAGGCCGGTGCAAGTTCATCCCAATGCAGCAAGTCTTTACTGGTGGCATGACCCCAATACATAAACGCAGTGTTCCATAACCGGCCAAAGGGAAATGCCTGCCAAAACAAGTGATATTGTCCATGATAATAAATCGGCCCATTAATATTCCAGACGGGGGATTCTGTGCCTTGCATATCGAGAACATGGAAACTGACAGAAAGACTATTCGCGCTTGTCGGCGAAGTACTGATGTAGTGTCTGTTATTTTCATAGTTCTCTGGGCTTGGCTGTTATATCCAAACATGGTGTTACCAAATGTAATCCAGCAATATCCATATGATGGTCCCTGGTTAATAAGTTTGAATTTAGGATTAAGCCTCAGTTTAAATGGTCTCGACTGGAGATTATAGCCTTTCGTCTACCAAATTGAATCTAAAATTTTACCTTTACTAAGCAGCCGCTAAACCGGCTACAAATTCTAAAATATCCACCCATGAAAAAAACAAGTTATGTGTTAACCTTTGTGCTGCTCACTTCTGCAACAGTAATTGCCCAGACTAAATGGAGCGTTGACCCCGCCCATTCTAAACTCGGATTTACGGTCACGCACATGAGCATGTCAGAAGTAGACGGCGACTTTAAAAAATTTGATGCCACCATCACCTCTTCAAAGCCTGATTTTAGCGATGCTGTGTTTGAAATGACCGCCGATGTCGCTTCAATCAATACGGAGAATGATATGCGTGACGGTGACTTAAAGAGCGAGCATTGGTTTGATGCGGCCAAATACCCAACCCTTACTTTTAAAAGCACTTCCATTACAAAGGTTAATGCCAAGAACTATAAACTAAAGGGAAACATGACCATTCATGGCGTCACCAAACCAGTTGCTCTCGACCTGACCCTAAATGGGGTTGGCAAGGATGCGCGCACGCAAAAACCTAAGGCCGGTTTCAAGGTGACAGGGGCCATCAACCGTACTAATTTTGGTGTTGGTCAGGCTCCGGGAGCCATGATCAGCGAAGAAATTTTACTTCGGGCAAACGGTGAGTTCGCCCAGAATTAATTAGCAGAGGGGACACGTGCCCATGGACATCGTACCCGGAGTTGAAACCATCTAATACATAGTAGCCCCTATTATGGGTTTTTACTTGCAACCGAATTTTGAACAGGGCTGTCGGCCGGAACAACCGCTGTAAGATTATAAACTGTTCAGTTTGAGTTTCCCATGATATGAGACCAAGGCACGAAGAATTTCTTTCCAGTAATAACTCTTAGAAGGGTATGTTAGAGAAAGGCTTGAACACTAGAACCTAAGTCATTGATTTTCAATTAATACAGTCAGATATCCCTTGTTATGTTAAGAGTGGCATTTGCTGTTGATAAGGGAATTGTTGATATTGTTTCGACTCATCAACCTTGGATTTCGCAGTAATGCGTTTTGGTTTTGATCTTTTTGAATTGCTATAAAGCTTAGTGTTCGATATGTCAGCAATGGATCCGGGCACAGTGTATCCGCTCAAGGGATATAACCGGTTATGCTTTTTGAAGAATGTGGTTACCAATCCCAAAATTACCATAGGGGATTTTACATACTATGATGATTTTGATACTGTGGAAAATTTCCAAAAGAATGTTCGCTACCTTTTTGATTTTAGCGAAGACCAATTGATCATCGGTAAATTTTGCATGATTGGTTCAAGCGTGGAATTCATTATGAATGGCGCAAATCATCTGACAGGAGCAGTAAGCGCATATCCATTTGCAATTTTTGGCTCCGATTGGCGCCAGGCAATGGACGGAAAGTCCTATCCACTCAAAGGAGACACCGTAATTGGTAACGACGTCTGGGTAGGATATAGGGCATCTATTCTACCAGGCGTATCGGTTGGAGACGGTAGCATAATTGGTGCATATTCAGTGGTAACCAGTGACGTAAAACCGTATACCATTGTTGGAGGCAATCCAGCGAAAATCATTCGCAAACGGTTTGACGATAATACAACCAAGGAATTGTTAAAAATTGCGTGGTGGACCTGGCCTATCGAAAAGATCACCCAGTACACGCCTTTGCTTACTGGGAGTGTTGCCGACTTTCTGAAGATTCTTAGGACAGATTCTGATCGGTACTAGTTCTGTGTTCAAAAGATGAAACGTGTGGCCAGTGGATTCATCCATCGCAAAAGATTTTAGCCATTGCTGATCATTCCCGGCACTCGTCGAAACAGACGCTTATCCTATCAAGTCACTAGGAATATAACTATCTTTGAAGCCTCGACTCTAACCAGGTCTGTAAGCTATAACGTAATATGTCTAGAAGTGAGAATCACCAACAAGTACTAGAGGCAAACGCTGAATACGTCAAGCACTTTGGCAATAAGTCACAACTTGCTCTACCGCCTAAGCGTCAGTTCGCGATTTTGACCTGCATGGATGCTAGGCTAGACCCGGCTAAGTATGCCGGGCTTTCTGAAGGCGATGCTCATGTGATACGTAACGCCGGCGGTAGGGCCAGTGACGACGCTATACGCTCATTAATCATTTCGCATAAATTACTGGGCACAAAAGAGTGGTTCGTGATTCACCATACCGATTGCGGCATGGAGCTTTTTACCAATGAGGTTATGTCTGACTTGCTAGCTAAAAGTTTGAAGACAGCTAAAGTAGATGAGAACGGCTGGAGCAATGTAGAGGAAGAGGGGGGCTCTGATGAGGCCAGGTTCATCAATTTCTTAACTATTAGAAATCTGGAGTCAAGTGTGAGCGAAGATGTGAAGCGAATCAAGAATCATCCACTGGTTGCAAAGGAGATTCCCGTTTACGGTTATATCTATGATGTAAAGTCGGGCAGGCTTATTGAAGTACCCGAGTAATCATACTCTATGTGCAACAGACAATCATTCATAACTAGATGAAAAATAGTCTTCAGTGTCCAATAGATCATGTGACCATAAATGAGAATAAGGCCCGGATCATCGCCCTCTTTGTATTCCTTATAGTGATGCTGTATATCATTAGCGGCTATGTATTTCTACTGATATTGCTTACGATAGATTTCTTAGCAAGGACGCTTAATAAACCGCGATTAAGTTTGCTGGGTCTTCTTTCTGATTTGATCGTTAAAAATTTGGAGATACCTAATCTACCCGTCGACAGAGCGCCCAAACGATTTGCAGCTGGGACAGGATTGCTCTTTACACTGTTGATTGCTTCCTCGCTGTCATTGAATTGGCCGATAGCCGCTGTTGTTTTGAGTGCGGTACTTGGTATTTTTGCCTTTTTGGAATCAGTTTTTGCTTTTTGCGCTGGTTGTCATGTGTACACATTTCTGCAGAGCGTGTCCGTGTTCTACAAAAAAGCAATTTAATGGGAGCTACAAGTCCATCACGTAAATATGTTTAGATTTACTTTTCAGCCAGCGATAATCCCAGAGTGAAATTAAAGTTAATGGGTTTTAGTTTGTAAACCTCGTTAGCAGGTTAGGGGAGTTGTCGGGCATCCTGATCTTAAATCTAAATATACCGCCAAAGTTGTCTTCTTCCTTCAAAAATTGATGGTCGTTCTTACTGATCCAGTAAGTTTCGGAATAGGGCTTTCTGTCATGTTCGCCTTGTGTTATTAGTTTCCAGCAGTCCACCGTTTTGTTCCCGTATAGAGTAAGCACTTCATCCCCGGTTACCTGGTATAAAACATAGGCGGGTGGATCAAGACCGGCATCGTAAAAATTCAAAGCAAATTTCTTACCAGCGGCTAGTGGAAGCATTTCAAAAGTTTCAATGTCAAGATTCCAGTTTAGATTGGGAGACTTAAAATCAAGGCCGAAATCCTTTTTTGTGTTGTTGCTAACTGTATCTGCTCCCTTGATATGGTCGGGGTACCAGTTGTAGGCATGAACAACCCCTTTCACTGTCTCCGAATGAAACAAGGGTGCAAAGTTCGCCGCTCTGTTTTTTGAAAATACTTTGCGGTAGTTCAAAGTATCGGCACTAAACCATTGCTGGGAAATCGTAATAGTGTTTTCTCGATTACGATTTTCTCTTTTGATGTCTCTCAGCCAAAACCAAAAACCAAGTTTCTTTGAGGATTTTGGATTTTGGGTGTAAACCAGGTATTGGTTTAGTCCTGGTTTAAGCCGGTTTGTGAGTAAGGTGTTTCCTTTTTTCCCAATGGTGTCAACTTGTGCTAGTGCTGGCATACTGCATAAACAAAGACTCCAAACAAAAACATAACGATTTAATTTCATGAGTTATTGATTGACATTAGTGGGTAACAGGTTCCTGGTCGGTTAAGGATTGACCTTTTTAGGCTGAAAGTCTGGATGGCCGCACTGCCACATGGCAAACGCCATTTGATCGGCAAAATTAGCGAAGGTGACAGCCTTATCTTCGGTAAAATGGCCATTGTCGTAATTAATCTTGATCAGGACCGGTTTACCAGAAGTGGAAGCGGTTTGCAAAGCAGCTGCAAACTTCGCCGGTTCCCAAGGTGCAACCCGGGGATCGTTCCAGCCACCGATGCTAAGAACAGCGGGATACTTGGTGCCAGCGACAACATGCTGCATCCCGTCCATTTCATACAAAGCTCTGCATTCCAAAGAATCTTTCACGGTGCCAAATTCAGGGATGTTAACAGGGCCATTGGCAGAGAATTCCAGGCGCATCGCGTTGGCGCATCCCACATTACAGAGGGCCGCCGCATATAGATCTGGTCTTTCGGTTATCGCCCGGGAGATCAGTACCCCTCCAGCGCTTGTACCCCAACCGGCTAGCTTCGCTGGCGATGTGTACTTGTTATCGATCAGGTACTGTGCGCAAGTATTAAAGTCTTTCCAGGTGTTTGGTTTCGTTGTTTTATAGCCGGCTTTATACCATCCCTGCCCTTTCTCACCACCGCCACGTACGTGGGCTATTGCTGCTATAGCTCCTTTAGTGACTAGGACATTCGGTATTGGCCAATAAGCCGGGTCAATACTAATGCCGTAAGCGCCATATCCATCCATGAGGCATGGATTATTACCGTCCAACTTGGTTCCGCGTTTGTAAATGATGCTTAACGGTATCATAGCCCCGTCTGCAGCTTTTACCTGGACCTCTTTCACCTGGAGGTCCATGTATTTAGCGGGATAGACAGCCGGTTTGTTAAACGGACTGCTTGAAAAGGACGCGTTCTGAGGATTGAACACAAATTCAGTGAACGGTTTATTCCAGGAAGTTACCCCAATGAGTGTATAATCCGATTTCTTGTCTATACAAGTGACTGATATTGTCCCTGCAAGAGGAAGGCGTATCGCAGAAAGCTTTTTGATTCTCAAATCGTAGGTATACAGGTGTGAATTGATCCCGTCGCTATACTTCAAAAAAAGGTAGTTCTTGGAATGAGCCAACTCATCTAGTACTAAATCCTTTCTTTCAGGCGATATGACAATGGCGTTTTTCCAGTCAGGGTGCAACAGACTGGTAGACATTAATTTATAATTAGGCGCTCTATCATGACTTATCGCAAAAACCTGATCACCTACAAACTCTATTCCTTTGACAAGGCTATCTGACCGGTTACACAACACTTTCCAGTCAATGGTTGATGTAAACCGTGTCATGGGCGCGTAATAAATAGTTATCTCTGGCTCTACAGTCCCTTCCCCGCTGAAAATGTAATTTGGAGAAAACTCATCTAGAACGGTGTACGGATAGACTCCCGGTTTGATATGAAGACCCGGGTAAGCGGCATTACTAAAAAAATCCTGATCACCTTCCTTGCCCTGTGAAGACCCTGATCGACCAACCGGATGAAGTCTGGTCTTTGAGTTCAGGAAAGCCAGCGGATTCTTCGCGTCGCCGCTTGTTAAGCTTGTATAAAGAATAGCTGCATTGTCGAAGGTCCAACCATCAATACCTCTTGTTGGATAGATAGAATCAGAAAGCATCTTTTTGCCTTCAACATCAATAATCCGAATCGTACTTACTTCGGCACCCAGCCTTGAATAGGATAGGGCAACCCGCTTGCCGTCATAGCTTGGGGCGAAATCAGTCAGGGTAAGTTTCGTTCCTGGAATAAAGTTCAAAGGATCAAAAAGCAATGTTTCTTTCGCAGTGAGCCCTTGCCGGTAGTACAGCTTGCCCACACTTTCACCCGGCAAAGTTTTGCGGTAAAATACGCGTCCAGATTCGACATGCAAACCTCTCAATCTTGTAGGCTGAATTTTATCGAGCATTTTATACTCTGCGATAAGTTCGTCACGACCATTCAGGTTGCCGAGCTCGAGATTGGTATAACCGGCCTGCTGCTTAAACCACTGCTCAACTTCTGGAGACTTTAGATTTTCTAACCAGCGGTAACGGTCCATGTGTTTTACCAAAGTAGGTATCGCTACTGTCGACGGTACGCGTCGGAGGGTAGGCATATTGGGCTTGAACGCTAGCGCAAAGGCAAACGGAAACAAAAATAGTAGACAGCTTTTTCACGTTGGTTTAAGTATTTAGTGGAATATAATGGCTTTATTCAAAATGAAGCATTTAGATCCTCCCTTCCAAATTACCAAGGGGGAGAAAAACACCCTAATTACTTATCTGGTGAGAGCATAGATAATGATGTTCACTCCGAATTTTGTGTTGTCTTCTGCAAGAAAGCGCTTGTTTCTAAAATCGTAGTCCCATTCACAGCCATAGTCTTTGTTGCTGTAAAGGAGGCCAATCCTATTATTGAAGAATAAGGCCTTAAGGTGATCATGGATCAGATCGTCTCCCCAACCATTCAATTCAAAGCTGGTGTTGGGAGGTCCTTTTCCAAAATGAAAGAAGCATGAATAGATCGGATGATTAGTCTGGATCTGCTTCATGGCACCCCGACCAAAAAGTGAGGCGATTTGTGCTTCAAAACTTTTTGCAAACAGGCCGTCGATATCATGGTTGCAATCGTCTGCAAAAATGAATCCGCCATTCAATAGATACTGTGTAAAATTCGAAGCTTCTTGTTTGGTGAACTGAACAAGGCGATGTCCACTGATGTATAGGAACGGATACTTAAAAAGTTCTTTGCTTGCCAGATCAATGATAAGTTCTTTGGAGTTTACGGGCAGCTGCGTGTATTCAACCAGGGAATTGATCAGATTGGATGGCATTCGTTGATCAGTATCCCAGTCTCCAGACTGGTACCTTAACCGGACAAATGTGAAGGGCGCAGAATTTTCCATTTACTTTGAGAAATGCAATTGCCTTAAATTATGCTTCTTTAGTGAATGGAAGATTCGATCACCGAAATAGATTCTGTGCTGGCCAGGTTGCAGCTTGTGAGAGTGGAGATTGCCAAGGCTGTCGTCGGGCAGCGGGAAGTGATTGATCAGCTCCTGGTGGCGATTCTGGCGGGAGGACATTGTCTCCTGCAGGGTGTTCCTGGCTTGGGTAAGACCTTAATTGTGAAAGCCGTTTCTGAAGCCCTGAGCGTCTCTTTTAAACGAATTCAGTTTACTCCAGATCTCATGCCCGGTGATGTCATTGGGAACGAGATTCTCGAAGAAAACCCGGCGAGCGGCAAACGATCTTTCGTTTTTCATAAAGGGCCTATTTTTGCCCAGATCGTGCTTGCCGACGAAATCAACAGAACGCCGCCAAAGACTCAATCGGCGCTATTGGAAGCAATGCAGGAAAGAACGGTGACTTATGCAGGGCTAAAACATGAGCTTCCCGAACCGTTTTTTATACTTGCCACGCAAAACCCCATTGAACAGGCGGGTACTTATGCGCTTCCTGAGGCTCAGCTCGACCGGTTTTTGTTTTTGATCTTTATTGGGTATCCAGAGGCGGAAGAAGAGCTAAACATCCTTTATCATACCACAGGCACCCAGAAACAGGACATCAAACCTGTCCTGGACGGCTCTGATATTATCTTTCTGCAAAGCCTGGTTCGCCAGGTAGCTATCTCTCCAAACCTGATTGCCAGCATCAATAGCCTCGTAAGAGATACCCGTCCTGAAGCAGGGTCAAGTGATAAACCGTCATCGAAACTCGGTTGGGGCGCAGGCCCGCGGGGCGGCCAGGCGGTGGTTCTGGCGGCAAAGGCTCTTGCCTTATTAAGGGGCCGGCTAAGTGTTATCCCCCAAGATATCAGAAAGGTCGTCCACCCAGCGCTGAGACACAGGCTTGTTCTGAATTTTAGGTCTGCTGCTGCAGGTCTTACGGTTGATGATATTCTCGACGAGCTTTTAAAGCTTCATGGATTCTGATCACGGCACCGTTTTAATTAATGGTCAGCAGCTCGAGGCATTGAAACCTCTTGCACTCTTAAGTACTTTGGCTTTGCATGGGTTGAAAGAAGGTCCACATGGGGCCATTGAAGCCGGGCCTGGCATGGATTTCAACCAGTACCGGGAATACACTGCTGGTGACGAGATCAGAAATCTGGACTGGAAGCTTTTTGCCAGGTCAGACCGGTTCTATATTAAGGAGTTTGAAGCAGAAAGTGATCTTGAACTCATTCTGGTGATAGACACGAGCGCATCCATGGCTTACTCAGAGAATGGCCTAAGTAAGATCAGACTTGCAAAGATCCTAGCAGCCTGTATGGCAACAATTGCCTTCCAACAGGGCGATCGCTTTGGGCTTTTGGTTTCAAATGAGCCTGGTTACAAGATGTTTAGCGCACTACCTCGCCTTTTCATGGCACTTGAGAATTTGCATGTAGCGTCAACTTTGGAAGGATTTGCTTCTTCAATAATCGCCAGTGCACGAAAGAAGATGGTTGTACTGCTCACTGACTTTTATCAAAGAAACAATGAGATAGATATTCTCATTGAAAGACTGGCAGCAAATGGAGAACTGTTGATCTTTCATCTATTAGGCGAAGAAGAGCTTTCGGGAATGCGCAGCCCCGGGGTGCTTAAAGATCTGGAAAGCGGTAAAGAGGTTTACTGGGACAGGTCGGCTACGGTGAGTTATCAAAAGCGGGTCAAAGACTGGCTTGCATCCTGTGAGCTTCAGGCGGCCTCCATGGGAGCCGGCTATGAACGTTGTTTGCTTTCAGAAAATATCGTTCCTTTTTTAAGCAACTACCTTTTTAAACGTTTGCGCTTTCGTCCAAGAAGTCCAGGAAGATGGTAGGGTTTACAAGTCCGTATTGGTTTCTAATTACCTCGCTTGTCCTGCCTCTGATAATTCTGCATTTCAATAGTAGGAAGCCAGGTAAATCAAGACCGGTAGGAAGCATTGCGTTTATATTAAATAAGGATATCGAAAGGGGAAATAGCAGAAAGTTAACCGAGTTGGTTCTTTTCTTTTTAAGGGTTTTCGTCATTTTGAGCATGTCTCTGCTTTTAGCGGGACCCTTCTTTATTCAAAACATAAGATCAGAGGGTTGGATTCTTGGTTATGCGCACGATTTAGAGCTTGCCCGGCTTCAATTCCCCGCTAAATTTGATTCGTTGCTAAAAGCAGGCTATGAGATTCACCGGTTGTTACCAGGGTTTCCCGTTTTTAAACAGACTTCAAATCCAGACCCAGGTGTAGAAGAGAGTATTTGGAATGCGCTTAAAGAATTGAACGGGGCTAAAATGCCTGTGGTCGCTTTTAGCCGACCCGAATCCAGCCTGTTCCCCCTGGAAAAACCTCAAACCCGAAAAGGAATTCAAATTTATCTCATTGCACCAGATTGCCGGGAAAGCAAACAGGTTAGTAAACTTCAAGACTTTTTAAAAAAAGGTGGTGTGGTTAAGGTTTCAATCTTTGCCGCCCCCGCTAGTCGGGAGCGTTTGTATCTGCTGAAAGCATTGAAAGCTGTGTGCGATTTACATGGTCAGATCCTCTTGGCCAAAACCTGGGATGGGTCATCGAAACTGCAGCAGGCCCTGCCAGCCGACTGGATCTTTTGGCTTTTAGAAAAAGATATGCCGGCTGAGGCATTCGAAAAATCAGGCCTCCCCGCAGGAAAGACAGCGATCATGCGATTTGAGACTAGGAGACCTTCAACTGACGGAATCTTGGTCTCGTCTTATGATTCACCACTTGCGGGCATCATTTGCAGGCATTTTAAAGCAGGTGACAGAGACGTTTTTGTTTTGCGGCCTGACCAGAAGGCACAAACTTCAGAGCTGGTTTGGAATGCTGCATTTCCAGAGATGATCGAATCTTTGTTGCTTTACCATTTACTTCCTTCGGAACGACGAGATAACACAGCATCTTTTGTAGATCAAGGTCAGGCCCGGCATTTCCGGAGGACGTTGGAGAAAGCCGCCCCAACTAAGCTTGGGCTGTCCAATTTTTCCTTAGAAATGCCTTTATGGATTTTTTTGCTGGTTCTGATCGTTGCCGAACGACTAGTAGCTTTTTTGAAAGACCGGCAACATGCTTATAACCGCTGAACGACAAAACGCAGGAGCAGCCCGGAATACGTTCCGATGGTATGAACGTCGCATGTCGGCGCTTCGTACGGGGATTATGGTCTGTAAGCTTTTTATCTTCAGCTGTTTGGTCGCTGTTATAGCCGCAAGATGGATCGAATTTAGTTTTACACTCAGTCTGTGCCTGGCTTTCATTTTTTCTTCGGTTGTTCTACTTTTCTTAAGACCGTGGGACTTGGATTCGGGGGATTTCCTGAAAAAAGCCGAATTAGCGTTTCCTCAAGCCGAGTACAGCCTGCATTTGCTTCAGAAAGGTCAGGACGTGACGGTCCTGGAAGCCTTACAGGTCTCAAAACTTGATTCTATTTTCCCTGAGATCCTAAAAAAAATAAAGCCCTGGTATCTGGAGAGGGACTTCATCCTCGTCTTTTCAGGCACCTGTGCTTGTTTGGTCCTTTCAATCCTGCTATTCGTGTGGCCATTCCCTCTGAGCCCTGCTGGCGCCAATCACAAGATTCTGCCACACGCATCAAACTTTTCAGTTCACAAAACCCCTGATAGCAAAAGTCAGATCATTGAGGGTCACCTCACAATCTTTCCGCCATCCTATACGCATCTGAAGAACCGGACTCAGGATAGCTTTAACGCAGTGGTTCCCCAGGGGACGAAGCTGGTCTGGACTTTCAGTTCAAATGGGCGAAAGCGGCTCATCGCGGGCGAGGGTAGTTATGCCTTTAATCCAAAATCAGGACTCGTTCTAACGGCGATGCGATCGATGTCCTATCAGATCGAGATCAACAAGCGGATCTTGGGTCCATACAACATCGAGGTGAAGCTTGATTCGGCCCCTCAGATTGTTATTTTAAGAGGTGCAGGTATGCACACGTTTAACTGGAAACAGGCAAAAAACCTGCTTTTGGCGTTCAAGATAACTGATGACTATGCTATTGGCGCTGCATCCCTTATCCTTACGACTGCCAGTGGTAGTGGCGAAGCCGTGAGATTTAAAAAGGCAGACTCCATCATTCTCAGTAAGCCTGCAAATGCTTCACGTTCTTTAGTATACTCCCGTACTATAGATCTGGCAGGCTATAAGATGGCTCCCTCTGATGAGTTGTATGGCTTCGTCCTGGCTTCTGATCATGCTGGTCATGAAAGTCGTTCTGAAACCTTTATGGTCAGGATCGCAGATACTTCAACGACAGCTGCAGGTTTTAAAGCTGGGAGCGCAAACGAAATCAAACCAGAGTTTTTTAGAAGTCAGCGTCAGATCATCATAGAGACAGAGGCCCTTCTTAAAGATCAAAAGAGTTTAACCAAGTCTGAGTTTAAGGAAAGATCGAATGAGCTTGGGGAAGATCAAAAATTGCTCAGACTTCGTTACGGCAAATTCCTAGGAGAAGAAGATGAAAATGAGGTCGATGAAGGTTCTTCTGTAAAACCTGGTTTCGGAGATGAAAAGGCAACTATGGACCTGTATACTGATAAACACGATAACGCCGAAGACAATTCATTCCTTGACCCAGATAGCAGGCGGCAACTCAAAGCAATTCTTGCTCCAATGTGGCAATCCGAACTGATGCTTAGAACAGCCAGGTCATATGAAGCCTTACCATTTGAATATACCGCACTTCGCTTGTTAAAACACTTTCAGGAAGGATCTAGGGTCTATCTCAAAAAAAGTGGCAGCTCCCTGAAAGACGTTCAGGTCAAGGAGAATCGATTGAAAGGCTCGCAGGTGGGAATTGAATCACATCTGGAAATGGGCAGTTATTCAAAGACCGATACTACTGCATTTCTGAATCGCCTGATGCACTTGATAAGTGTTAGTTCAACTAGAAAAGATGAGCCACTGACACCAACCGAAGACCGGGACCTGAGCCGCTTTTCGAGTCTGCTTCAGATATCGGGCCAAAAGGAAACCGCTTTGCTTCGTCTTGCTTCGACCATTCAAAAATGGAAGATGGGCCTTGGAAAGCCGAATGCGAAAGCAATTCATGCGCTTTCAAATGAGATAAGAAGGCGAATGGACCTAACTGGGCAAAGCCAACCGATCGGAGATCGGGCCTTTCATTCAAAGGTTGCCGATCAATATTTCAAGCTTTTAGATAGGCGCTGAAATGGAGAAAAACGTTCTTATTTCACTTATCTGCTTTTGTTTCCTCTTTATCCTAGGTTTTCTGGAGATCAGACGTTCAAATTCAAGGAATTTGTTTCTTCGTCTTCTTTCTTGCCTGATGCTCTCTTTAGGCATGGCACTTATGCTCCTTCAATTCAACCTAAAGGAGAGTAGAATCAACGTAGTTCTTTTAGTTGGATCAAATGTCCCGAAAGACTCCCTGGATAGATCAAGAGAAAAGCTTCGTTCTTCATGTCCTTCTAAAACATGTTCTTTCTCGGAGATTCATTCCAATTCGAGGACGGATGAAGATTTTAGTGACCTTGCAGTTGCTGGCAATACACAGGTCCATTACCTGGGTTCAGGGACCGATTCTATCAATCTTCCGCAAATCAAGCACTATAAGTTTGTCTTCCACGGTATTCCTGAGGTGGGTTTCGAATATGTTTCATGGCCCCGAAATGTACTTGCAGGCGACTCGATACCGGTTTGTGGTTACTTCTATGCTGATGGCAGCAGCCCGGTCACTATAAGCCTGAGTGTTGATGGTGGGGGACTGCATTCGACCACAACAAGAGGATCTTACTTTAATTTGAATACGCAAATGCCCACGGAAGGAGCGTATCTCATTACGATCAAACTTAGAATTGGAGCACGTTCCTATGCGGAATATTTGCCAGTTGTCGTGGGGCCGGCTTTAAAGCCAAGTGTTCATATTCTCGCACAGGCACCCGACGCCGACTTAAATTTTCTGAAGATTTACTTATTAAGCAAAGGTTGGCCTGTGAGCATGTGGGCCAGAATGGCCCAGCAGGCCAGCTATCGATCCTATCCAGACGCTGGGCATAAAACGCCTTCAGACCTGGACATGATTCCCAAAGATGTTCAAGTGTTGGTTGCACAGGAAGGTGCTATTGCTGCTTTACCAGCTTTAGTTAAGCGGGATCTTTTGAACAAAATAAAAAATGGGAAGATGGGCCTCATCGAATTGATCGACAGCGCTGCAAGCTCCCTAAAAGCCATACCCGAAGAGATACGGCTTATGAATCGTCGAACCATTCGTGGGGTTACATACAGCCTTCCAGAAAGTGAGCAGCAACCCCTCTTAACAGATGCTAAGGGCCAGGTGGCAATCAGGCAGCGCACTGGTAAAGGGCGCATAGTCTTTCTTGGGGGGCCACCACTGTTTCAACTACTTCTATCGGGAAACAAAAAGGAATACAGCAGACGCTGGCTTAAGATGATATTCGGGGTGCTTCCAGATTCAACTTCGAAAGATCCCTTCCAAGTATCTCCCTTTCCAGCAGTTGATGGAAAGACCTGGGTCATTCCATTCGAAGAGGCATCGAAATCGAACACCTTTTTAGTGGGAAATGATACCATGCAAGCCTCTTGCCCAGGCAGTAAGGTAGTCTTTTGGCCGGCAGATTCAGGCTGGCTCAAATTAAGTGTTCCGGGGACCTTGAAAGTTCAACAGATCTTTATTGCTGGTCCAGGGCATTGGCGGGCAGTAGCTGCCAGGCAACTTGCTGGAGAAGATGCGGAGTTTGCCAGGCATAGGGGAACTGATGAAAAGAGAAATGTATACCGAAAACGATCACTATCGCCGGTATGGCCAGCTATTCTTATAATTCTGTCTCTGACTTTTTTGTATGCGGAGAGAAAATATTTGTTGTCTTAAGTTACTAGATATATTAGGTGAATTTCTACCTTAAAACACTATGAAAAGACGAGATTTTATCCATTGGTCCGGGCTAAGTAGTGCATCCTTGTTACTAACCGGGATGACGGGAGCCGGCAGCCTGGCCTTTGCTGAAGGCCGTATCATCGACCCCTCCCGGGCACTGGAGACGATCGACCCGGCGTTCAAAAAGAAGCTCGCAGATGTCGCTCTCAATGCCGCCCGGTCCAAAGGTGCGAGTTACACCGACGTGCGTATTGGCCGGTATCTCAGGCAGTTTGTCATAACTAGAGAGAACCGGGTTGAAAACATTGTCAATACCGAGTCCTATGGTATAGGGCTAAGGGTTTTGGCTAATGGCTGCTGGGGTTTTGCCGCAAGTGACAGAATGGATCCTGATTCGATCGCAAATGCGGCTGGCAGGGCAGTTGAAATTGCAAAAGAGAATTCCAGGCTGCTGGAATTGCCGGTCGAGCTCGCCCCCCAGCAAGGCTATGGAGAGGTTACCTGGAAGACACCGATTGAAAAGAGCGTATTCGAAGTGCCTGTACGGGAAAAGGCCGATCTCCTGCTGTCAGCAAATTCTGAGGCGATGAAGTCTGGGGCAAGTTTTATTAACTCCATCATTTTCTCTGTGAATGAGCAAAAATATTTTGCCTCTTCAGACGGTTCATATATTGATCAGGATATCCATCGTATCTGGCCCAGATTCGTAGTTACTAAGATCGATTCTAAGACAGGCAAATTCGAGACCCGCAGTTCCCTTAGCGCCCCAATGGGAATGGGATATGAATATCTGACACCCAGAGAAGAGGACAAGATAAAAGGAGTCACCACCCGTTACAGAGGCAGGTATGATCTATTGGAAGATGCCCGGGCTGCCGGGCGGCAGGCGGGCGAAAAACTGGCGGCTAAATCTGTTGAAGGCGGTAAATACGATCTCGTTCTGGATCCTAGTCACCTCTGGTTAACAATACATGAATCTGTAGGTCACCCAACCGAACTGGATCGAGTGCTGGGCTATGAAGCTAACTTTGCCGGAACCAGTTTCGCTACACTTGACAAATGGAAGTCGGGAACTTTTAAATATGGTAGTCCACAAGTTCACATCCAGGCCGATAAGCTTCAGTCAGGGTCACTTGGGGCGGTAGGTTACGATGACGAAGGAGTGGCAACAAAAAAATGGGATTTGATCAATAAAGGGATCCTGGTGGACTACCAGGCCATTCGCGACCAGGCACACATTCTCGGGAAGAAGAGTTCAGATGGCTGCTGCTATGCCGATAGCTGGAGCTCGGTTCAATTTCAACGAATGCCTAATGTTTCCCTGATGCCAGGCGCCGCCAGACTTTCAGTCGATGAACTCGTGAGCAAAGTCAAAAAGGGGATTTTCATTGTGGGTGATGGTTCATTTTCGATCGACCAGCAGCGTTACAATTTTCAGTTCGGTGGTCAACTTTTTTACGAGATCAAAGATGGCCAGATCGGTTCCATGCTAAGGGACGTGGCTTACCAAAGCAACACACAGGAATTCTGGAACTCCTGTTCGGCTATATGTGATCAACGCGATTACCGTCTGGGTGGTTCCTTCTTTGATGGCAAGGGACAGCCAACGCAATCGAGTGCAGTATCGCACGGCTCATCAACTGCCCTATTTAAGGGTGTAAACGTGATAAACACAGCACGAAAAATCTGAAACGACTATGCCAATTCTTGATAAACAGGCTGCAGAGGCCATTTTAAAAAAAGTACTGTCATTCTCAAAGGCCGACGAATGCCAGGCGATTCTTAGTGGATCTGATGGGGCGAACGTTCGGTATGCGAGAAATGCAGTTTCTACCAGCGGAGCTATTGAAACATCGACTCTTGCTGTTTCCTCGGCCTTTGGCAAAAGGCAGGGAGTGGTGACTTTGAACGAATATGACGATGCGTCGTTGGAGAAAGCGGTTCAAACCTCTGAAGAGCTTGCCCGGCTTGCTCCCGAAAATCCTGAATTTGTCTCCTATTTAGGATCCCAGCACTATGCTCAGGATGCTAATACGTGGATTGCAGCAACTGCATCGATCGACCCATCTGCGAGGGCTTCCATGGTTGCCCAAAGCCTTGCTACAGCCAAGGCCGCAAATCTTGTTGCCGCAGGATTCCTGGAACATGCACAGAGTTTTGCCGCCTTGATGAACAGCAAGGGCCTTTCGGCCTACTATAAGGATACCAGCATCAATTTCTCGATCACAATGCGCACACCAGATGGACATGGTTCAGGCTATTCCATCAAGGGATATAATGACGTCGCTTTCCTGGATACGAAAAAAATTAGTGAGACTGCTGCATTTAAGGCAGCCCATTCCAAAGGGGCCAAAGCTATCGAGCCGGGCAAGTATACGGTCATCCTTGAACCCACCGCATCAATAGTCTTACTTGAGCGGCTAATTTTTGGTCTTGATGCCAGGCAGGCAGATGAGGGCCGAAGTTTCTTAAGTGCTTCGGGGGGAAAGACGAAATTGGGAGAAAAGATGGTAGATGATAAAGTGACAATCTACTCAGATCCCCATCACCCAATATTGCCCGGTGCCGTGTGGAATGAAGATGGCAGGCCACAGGAAAAGACCGTTTGGATCGACAAAGGAGTTGTGAAAAATACGTCTTATTCGCGTTTCTGGGCACAAAAGAAGGGCGTTACCGCGACTCCAGCTCCTGATTCATTCATTATGGAAGGTGGAGAGGGCTCGCTGGCAGACTTGATCAGGTCGACCGAACGAGGAATACTCGTCACCAAGCTGTGGTATATTCGCGTGGTTGACCCGCAGACACTCTTGCTGACCGGATTGACCCGTGATGGTACATTTTTCATTGAGAATGGGCGTATAACCTATCCCGTCAAGAATTTCAGGTTCAATGAAAGTCCTGTGATCTTGTTGAATAACCTGGACGCACTTGCCAAGAGCGAGCGAACCGTCAGCACCGAAGGGAGTTTAAATGCGATGATTCCTCCGATGCGAGTCAGGGACTTTACGTTCAGTTCTTTGTCTGACGCAGTGTGAGAACTGCAACATGCTGAGCTTAGTTGTAAACGAACGTGACTGAGAACGTGCCGCTATAGTTGCCGGGCGGGTTTGATGCTGCCGGGCCAATGGTTAAAGTTCCACCCACCCGAACCTGAGTAGTCGCAGGTGATGCGGCTGTTGTAATGAAGGGATTGGGCTGATCTATACCACCGACTGCCAAAGTGATCGAACCGCCGTTACTTCCTGTGAGGGTTGCGTTTGGCCCGGGCATGTAGGTGAGCAGTGTCCCTTGGTTTGCGTCGATGTTGTAGATTGAAGGTGAAAATGGAAATCCAAGATTCGCTAAAATAACACCTCCTGTGGATGACCGTGCGCCAGTTTCGCTCAGGATGACCGTGCCCGAAGACGACACTTGATAAAAAGCGCCAAAGATCAGACCTTGACCGGCGACGACAGTGACCGTGATGGGCCTCGGCGGTTTTTCCTGGGCAATCAAATTCTGAAACGTCCCTAAGAGTAACGCAACGAAGAGATTTCGGAGAACAGCGTTCATGTTACCGCGCAAGAATAAGATTTTTCGAATGCATACCCGTCACTGATTTGAGCTGCAAAATATACACTCCATTGGTCAGCGAAGGGTCGAAAATATGCTGTCCGTTTCCTTCAACAGGAAAGCTGTAAACCTGCCGGCCAAGCATGTCGTAAAGTACGGCGACTCCTTTATTTCCGGTAAAGGTATCCAGACTCAGGTAGACCGAGCCTTTTGAACTGTATACATTGAATGCGGGCGCGAGCTGAGACTGGTTGCTTAAAACATCGTTTGAAAACACAAGCATGAAACGGTTCTCATAAACTCCGGTTGATAATCGCACGTTAATTGGGGCCGAAGAAAGAAATTCGGTGAATGTGTTCTTTTCCGCATCTTTCAAATAGACATGGCTAAATGGAAGGTTACTTTGGTCTATCACATTAAAAGCGATCGTGCCATCCTGGTCGAGTTTCAATCCGAGCGGAATCACTCGTTTTTCAGGGCCCGCGAGCGGAAGTCCCAGGATCGAAAGACGCTGCTGATCGGCGCTAATGAAATAGACACTGGGTACCTTTGAATCGGTGTTCATTAGTTTTAGGGCATCATACGCCTGATTGAACGCCTGATCCTTTTTAGAATCGAAGTAAATCACGGCAGGGTCCGAGTTTTCGAGCTTGCCATCTGCAAACGAAGCAGAAAGCCGGGCAAGGGGTTTCGACGGAGCACTAGCACTACCTGGCTGAATGCTGGCACGATCTACTTCAAGCTGATTGTGTCTTTTAGGCGCTAATGCGATTTGAATCCCTGTTAAAGTCGTCGTACGTACAGCGTTTGTGCAGGCAAGTGTGGCTGTTACCGGGTAGGTGCCATTCGTGACATGAACAAAAAAACCCTAAAGCGCAGCGATGAGGTTCCTGTTCGTAATAGCGCCATTACTTGAAACCCCGTTTATATAGGTGCTGTAAGTCCCTGTGTATTGATTCGTTGATCCGTTATTGAAGAAATAAAGCGCATCATCAACATTGGTCTTTGTCCAGCCTGTCGAGCTTTTCCAATCAATCGGAGACGGATAGGGATTGCCTACAAGGTTGAAGCCTTGAGTATAGATCTGGTTATGGTTATATAAAGTGAGGCTTTGCGTGCTATTGCTTACCGTTCCGGTCATAAAGATGGTTTGCGGCGTTGTCGCGGTACCAAAATTTGCAGCATAACCATTCATGGCAACCAAGGTATTTGCACTCGTAACGTCTTTTGCCCAACCCGAAGACGTCGATGCGGTATTTTCAAGATAACTGTAAAAATTAGGAAAGCTTGCTGCAAGGTTGAGCTGGCTTGCAAACTGACCAACGGTCGCATTGGTAAAAGGAGAACTCACATAGTGATAACCATACGCTACCGGAAGGTACCCCTGCATTGTCAAGCTGCCCGAAATGTTACCGGACCCAGACCCATCTACCAAGGCCGAACCAGAGCTGTTCGCAAGTAAGGTTAAGTTATTAGCTGCGTTCAAAGTTCCGTTACATTGCAGTATACGGGTCAATTGCTGGCCCGCCGATGCTACTGTCGTTGTGCTTGAGGTGTTTACCGTTACACTACTGAATGTGCTCCCGGCAGACCCTTTAATGGAGTCGGTGGTACCAGCAAAGGTTAACAGACCACTATGCGTGAAGGCTGCGGTTGCCGCGTTATTCGTAAAGTTTCCGTAATCCAAAATGTATGCTGTGCTTCCCACCATGTACGTTCCTGCCGGAATGAGTATTCCTTGAGCAAGGACAGCTTGCGACGGCAGCCCTGACAGTAAAAGAAAGGCAAAGACACGAAAATATGCGCTTCCTCGCATCCCTTATTGGATTACTGTAACATTAAATAGCGTGTTATTTGGCAACCCTTGCGCAGTCGCACTTGTATTGAAAATGACTACATTAAGAAGTGTGCCGGTAGTCACATAGTAAGCATATCCAATTAATAACCCAGTAGGCAAAGCGGTTTGTGGTGTGATAATGAACGTCGGATTGCTTGTTATTCCAGCTACCGAATTAGAATACGCGTGTTGACCGTTCTGACTCATAACTGTGTTGTCGGTTCCGGAACTAAAAGTTGTCCTGAATATATTTGTTACAGCCGTTTTACCGGTCGGAATTGTCCCAAAGCTGCCGGTACCTGAAGCACCTGCAGCGGTTCCCGTAAAGTTCCCCGCCGCGTTAATAGCGGATAGAACCGTCCCGCCAGAGTTTTTGAATTCGATGAGATCTCCAGTTTGGCTGGCGATTCCGGTGATTGTGAGTGGAACTGCCGCTGCTGCGGTACTGGTAAGAAAGGCCGAAGGACCTGCATAGTTTCCAACATTGTCTATAAAGCTGTAGACTTGTGTTCCATTGTAATTTCGCCATTCCTGTAAGTTCGCGGTTGCTGAGGGCGAGTTTGACTGGACCCCTAAAGAAACGCTGATGTCTCGCATTGACTGAATGATTGTTCCTGTCCCCGGTAAGTTGGCTGCTTGAGTGGCCGTTACGAAGGACATAGGAGAATTAACTTCCCGGTCACCGCAAATGATCGTTGGCCAATATGAGCCCATCGTAAGATAGCGCCCTATTCCGCCTTGCCAGAAAGAGCCAAAATCATCAGTGGCCATGCGAATATCGCCGCTGCCGCCTAGACCTGTAGATGTGGCAGCGGTTGTATTAAAAAGCAGCGTGGCAACATTACCTGTTCCAACGGTCCTTCTAATTTCGATGGTGTCCTTAACGGTTAAAGGAACGGTCAACGGGGCCTTGTTACTGTTCAATCCGACCGCCATATGGCCTATTGAGTCAATCATCATGCGCTGCGTGTTATTCGTACGCAGTCTAAAACCTTTTTTATCCGTCGTTCCTAAAAAATTTGTCGGGTAACTAGTTCCCGTATTGCCCACTGATGACCAGCTGGCTCCAAACGCCGAGCCGAAAGCAATCTTTCTTACCGTGCCAGAGGATATTGTCAGCAAGCTGTCGGTATTGCCTCCTAACTGAACTCCGCGCAACGTGAGCGGATTTACGCCGTAAACATGAAGCGCAGTTAGAGGTGCTGATGTGCCGATACCCAGATAGCCTGCGCTCGTAAGCCGCATTCTTTCCGCCGTCCCGGTACCAGTACTAAAAATGACATCTTTAGCGGTGTTTAAATTTTCCAGGTAAAAATCATTGCCATTTGACAGCAGATAGCCGTCATCTGGTTTCCCGGTAGCGTTAGGCGTATAACCCGAACTGTTTATTCCCAGGTTTACATAATTCGTTGTTTCGGAGCCGTTATCTGCCGTGGCAACGAGGTCGCTGCTGGCTCCGGTCCCATTGCTTAAGTTGCGAACATTTAACTGGAGGTAATTATTAATCGAGCCGACCGCATATAGCGCCGTTACCGAAGTTGTAACCCCTGCGTCTATCAAAAGCTTCTCGCGGTTGGTGGCGTTGAAATTTATGCTTCCGATACCCACCGAACCAATACTGTCGATCACCATTCGAAACGCGTTGTTCGTGCGAAAACGCATGCTGGTCAGATCAGTCGTACCCAGGAAATTTGCCGCAACCAGACCGGTATTCCCCGTTACCGTCCAGCTCCCTCCAGAGGCCGAGCCAAGGGAGACCCAGGCGCTGGTCGTGGTGTTATAATTATAAAACCCTTTAACGCCATCGGTCTGATAAACAAGCAGTCCATCGGCCGGTGACGCGACCGCCGTTCGCTGCACAGTGGTCATTCGTGGTACAAGGAAGCCTTTAGTCGTGGATTTTACATCAAGTACCGAGCTTGCCTCGCCTACCGTGTAGGTCGCGTCATCGGTGATAACGACCGTTTGTGCATTCACCGCCGAAAGACTTGCACCGAGAAGACAAACAAAACAGATTAAACTCTTCAAGGTCATAAGCGGGTGGGGTTGTTTAAAAGTACCGGCATAGTGTAGCACCTTTTTACGCCTTTATTTAGGCTTTGTTACAGAACGAAAGCATATAATTGAGTTGTGATTGATCTGAGACATAATTACCCGGTGCTTGATTCGCAGCATGAAATTCTTGAACAGCTAATAATAAGCGACAGCAAAATGTTAAATCAGGCTCTTGATCTGGAGGAAGCTGGAGGGAGCAGGGCCGATCGAGAAATAGCCGCTAAGTGGGTATCAACACCTTTATTCAACGCGCCCATAGAGCGCGTTTTTGTAGGTACAGGAGGGCACGACGGTTGCCTGGTAGCACTGCTTGCCCTTAATCTTACTGGAAAGGCGGTCGCAGTCGAAGAATTTAGCTATGCGAGTTTTCGGCTCCTTGCCAACGCGCTTAAAATAAGGCTGTTTACAGTTAAGATGGATGACGAAGGGCTCATTCCGGGCGACCTGGAACAACTATGCCAAAGGGAAAATATTGCGGCGCTTTACTGTATGGCAAGCGTGCACAATCCAACGAGTAGCACGTTAAGCCTGGAACGGAGACAAGAGATTTGCCATCTCGCTGAGCGGCATTCACTCATGATCATTGAAGACGATGCCTACGGCTTTCTCGAGGACAAACCGCTGCCTAACTTTGCCATGCTGAGTCCTGAACGGGCCTTTTACATCCAGAGCTTTTCGAAGCCTTTCGCCCCAGGTCTTAAAGTGGCCTATTTCATCGTTTCTGAGAAGCTGGCTGCCAGAGTGGCATCGGTCATAAGCATGACCAGCAGTAATTCATCCGCGCTTTTAACCGGGATCTGTAATCGCTTGATCCAGGACGGTAGTATGACCCTTGTCATCGGAGCAAAACGCAGGGAAGGCGAGAGGCGGCAGGCGATCGCAAGAACGACACTGAGCGATTTGCCGATCAGGGCTCATCCAAACAGCTGGCACTTATGGGTCCGCTTACCCGAAAAAATGGATGCCGATCGGTTAGTCGCGGCTTGTGAGGCAGCAGACCTCCTCATCGATCCTGCTTCTAAATTTCAACCTCAAACCGCGAAGCCGTTCCCGGCTATCCGCATAGGGCTCGGCGGCACACGGGAAGAAGGCCGAATGATCGAAGGGCTTGAGATCCTGAACCACACCATTAATACCCTCGCCGTACCCCCGAGCACTTAAGGACACTAAAGGACATGAACGTCAGATTGCATCAAATTACGAATCTTTAAAACCGGGCTCGTGTAATTTCTCTGTTCATAACAGGTTCAAATCTCCGTTAGGCCTTGTATCCGAGGTGCCGTCGACAAGCGGCACCCCAAAATCTTTTTTTAATTTCCTATGTTAGCACGGTAAGGAATGAAGCATCTTTGAAAGGCTAAACACCACAACTTATGGCGACTCCCCCAAATTCACAGCAAGCGCAGCAAGATCAATCGACCCTGAATAGCGAATCACAGACATCACAGTCACAGCATTCGAATAATGGCAAGAGCGATGCAGGTATGCGGTCCCAAGTTTCAGATGAGCGAAACGGCGATTTGGACCAACTCACCGTTAATACGATACGGTTCCTTTCGATCGACATGGTGCAACAGGCGAATTCGGGGCATCCAGGACTGCCGCTTGGTGCCGCTCCAATGGCCTATGTACTCTGGTCACGGTTCCTTAACTATAATCCCAAGGACTGGAAGTGGATGAATCGCGACCGCTTTATTCTTTCAGCAGGGCATGGTTCGGCCTTACTTTACAGCCTGCTTCATTTAAGTGGTTATGACCTGCCCATGGAAGAGATCAAGCGCTTTCGGCAGATGGACTCAAAAACTCCTGGCCATCCCGAAAGCCTCCTGACACCAGGAATAGAAGTTACTACCGGCCCTTTAGGTCAGGGCTTGGCCAACGCAGTTGGTTCGGCGATAACCGAAGCCTTTCTTTCAGCAACCTATAACCGGGAAGGAAATCAGATCGTTGACCACTACACGTATACGCTGGTGAGCGATGGGGATCTTATGGAAGGTGTTGCATCTGAAGCATCATCATTGGCAGGTCACCTAAAGCTTGGCAAACTTATCGCGCTCTACGACGATAACCATATATCACTGGACGGGGCAACGAGCATGGCTTTTACTGAAAACCGCATGATGCGGTACGAAGCATATGGCTGGCATACGCAGCAGGTCGAAGATGGAAACAATTTGGATGAGATCGATGCTGCTATTCAATGTGCGCAGGAGATAAAAGACAAGCCTTCGATCATTGCAGTACGTACCATAATAGGCTTTGGCAGCCCGCTTGCCGATACCAGTAAGGCGCATGGAAGCCCGCTTGGCGAAGAAAACGTTAAAAAGACCAAGCAAACACTCGGCTGGGATCCCGAAAAGAAGTTCTTCGTTCCAGATGGTATCTACGAGCATATGCAGCGCAAAGGCAAAGAAGGAGCTCAAACGGAAGCAGAGTGGAAGTCACTGTATGAAGCGTACACGAAACAATTTCCAAAGGAAGGCGCCGAGATTGGGCTTATTCAAACCTTTAAACTTCCTGAAAACTGGGACGCTGGACTGCCCCAGTTCGGTCCCGCTGATGGTGCCCTTGCCACCAGGCAGGCTTCGGGGAAAGCCTTGGAGGCCTTCAAAAAGACAATTCCGTTTTTAATTGGCGGTTCTGCAGATCTTGCGAGCTCGAACGAGATGCCCGTTAAGAATGACCTTAGCTTTCAACCAGGGCACTACACGGAGCGTAATGTATGGTTTGGGGTACGTGAACACGGTATGGGCGCAGTGCTAAACGGGATGCTTGCGCATCAGGGAATCAAAGTATATGGAGGCACATTTCTCACCTTTTCAGACTACATGCGGGGATCTATTCGGCTTGCGGCGCTTACTGAGGCTCCGGTGATCTATGTTTTCACTCACGACAGTATCGGGATGGGTGAAGACGGTCCAACCCACCAGTCGGTCGAGCAGGTGGCTGCCTTAAGGGCGATTCCGAACCTGGTCGTTATTCGCCCAGGCGACGCCAACGAAACCGTTTATGCCTGGAGAACGGCTTTGGCGGCGATGCATCATCCTACAGCTTTAATTCTGAGCCGTCAAAAGATGCCGGTTCTTGACCAAACCAAGTATCCATCAGCAAGTCAGGTTGAGAAAGGCGCCTACATTTTAAAAGATTCCGACAAGGACGCTGTTCCCGACCTCATTATTCTGGCGACAGGTTCTGAGCTGCACCTCGCTTTAGAGGCATATGAACGCTTAAAGCAGGAATTGTCGGCATCAAAGATCAGGGTTGTTAGCATTCCAAGTTTTGAACTGTTTAACAGGCAGGATGACGCTTACAAAGAACAGATCCTTCCAAGGGCGGTTCGCAAACGCCTTTCGGTTGAGGCTGGGGTTGCTTTTGGCTGGCAGCAATATCTTGGTCTTGATGGCAAGGCGATTAGCATTGACCGCTTTGGAGAATCTGCTCCCGGGGAAGAGGTGATGAAAAAATTCGGATTCACAGTTGACAATGTGGTTGATCAGGCGAAGATCTTATTAGCTAAGTAAAAAGTAAGGGCTATGGAGGGAACTGAGGTCATAGGTGTCGCTGCAGATCATGGTGGGTTCGAGCTTAAGGAAGCAATGAAAAAGCTTATCACCGAACAAGGGTATGAGATCAAGGATTTTGGTTCGACGAAGCTGGATCCTGAAGACGATTTTCCCGATATGGTTAGTTTGCTAGCCCGCGCCGTTGGAAGCGGAGAGTTGAGGCGAGGTATTGCTTTTTGCGGGAGCGGGGTAGGAGCGTCGGTGGTTGCCAATAAGGTACCCGGGGTTTTCGCCTGCCTCATTAATGAAACTTATTCGGCTCACCAGGGTGTTGAGCACGACAACATGAACTTGCTTTGCCTGGGCGGCCGGGTTGTCGGTGAATCTCTGGCTGCCGAGATCGTCAAAGCCTTTTTGAACGCGTCTTATATTGGCAGCGGGCGTTTTAAGCGCCGTGTTGACAAAATTATTGCACTTGAACAAGAACAACTAAAAGATTGAATTATGAAAAGTCCATTAGCAGCAATTGGTGATTTTGGCCAGAGCATCTGGCTTGATTATATTCGCAGAGGCTTTCTTCTGAATGGGGACCTTAAGGCACTCATAGACAACGATGGCCTCAAGGGGGTAACATCAAACCCGGCGATCTTTGAAGAGGCTATCGCGCATAGCGATGATTATTGGGATACTATCCAGAGCATGGCCTCAGAGGCCAAGTCGACTGAAGACGTTTTTCTTACGCTCGCCATGGAAGACGTTCGAACCGCCGCCGATATTTTTAAGGAGGTTTATGCGGCGACTAAACATTTGGACGGCTACGTGAGTCTTGAAGTTTCGCCTTCTCTTGCCATGAACACGGAGGGTACGATTGCCGAAGCGAAGAGTTCCTGGAAAGCGCTTGACCGCCCTAACGTAATGATCAAGATACCGGCGACTCTGGAAGGTATCCCGGCTATTAAGGCGGCGATCTCTGAAGGCATTAATATTAACGTGACGCTGCTTTTTAGCCTGGAGCGGTACAGGGTGGTTGCTGAGGCTTATATAGGCGGAATTGAGGAGCGCCTTTCTAAAGGCTTGCCTGTTAAGGACGTTTATTCGGTAGCGAGTTTCTTTTTAAGCCGGATTGATACGCTTGTTGACCCTATGCTGGAGAAGGCTGCCGCCGAGGGAGGCGACAAAGGGGAGGCCGCAAAATCACTCATCGGTGAAATAGCTATTGCCAGCGCGAAGGGTGCTTATAATATCTATAAAGAGTTGTTTCACAGTGATCGCTTCAAGGCTTTGGCCGGGAAAGGAGCTAACCCCCAGCGCTTGTTGTGGGCAAGTACCAGCACGAAGAACAAGGCATACAGTGACGTAAAATACATTGAAGCCTTGATTGGTCCCGATACCGTTAATACAGTTCCTCAGGAAACTCTAAAAGCTTACCGTGACCATGGTCATCCGGCGGCCCGCCTCGAAGACGGTGCCCAGGACTCAAAGGAAAAGTTGGCCCGTCTTGAAAAAGCCGGGATAAGTTTAAACGATGTTACCCGAACCTTGGAAGAAGAGGCGATCTCGAAGTTTGTCAAGCCGTTCGAAAGTCTTATGGGCGTACTCGCCGAAAAATTGAAAGAGGCCGCCGATCTTAGTCATTCTTGATTATTTAACGCGCTTACATGGAAAATAACTTAAACGGAAGCGCCTCAGTCGGCGGTTCTTCGACCCAGTCCACCATGGATTTTGGCATGGTAGGCCTTGGGGTTATGGGCATTAATTTCTTACTTAACCTGGCTGATCACGGCTATGCTGTTGCAGGGCTGGACCTAGACGCGTCGAAAGTCAAAACGCTTCAGCTCGAAGGAAAAGAAGGAAAGCATGTCTTTGGAACTGGCTACTACGCCGATTTCGTGCTGTCTCTTAAAAAGCCGCGTGTCGTTATGATGCTGGTTCCGGCAGGTAAACCTGTTGACGCTGTTATTGAAAGCGTTCTTCCAAACCTTGAGCCTGGCGACTTGGTGATCGATGGGGGAAATTCCTACTTCACCGATACGGACCGAAGGGTTGCCTATCTTGCCACGAAACAGATCCATTTTCTGGGTGTTGGCGTCTCGGGCGGTGAAAAAGGTGCCCGTTACGGACCCAGCATTATGCCAGGCGGTAACAAAGAGGCCTATGAACGGGTAAGACCAATGTTCGAGGCTGTTGCGGCAAAAGTTAACGGCGAACCGTGCGTTGCCTATCTCGGCGAGCGCTCAGCCGGTAATTACGTCAAAACTGTCCATAACGGAATTGAATACGGGTTAATGGAGCTTATTGGTGAAACCTATGACCTGCTTAAAAAAGGTTTAGGTAAGAACGACGATGAGCTTAAGGCCATTTATACCAGTTGGAATAGCGGTCAGCTTACCTCTTTCCTGTTAGAGATCACGTCAGAAATTTTCGGCTACAAGGACGATCATTCGGAGGATTTGCTGCTCAACAAGATCTCCGATCAGGCACGTCAAAAAGGAACTGGAAAGTGGACGTCCCAAAACGCAATGGATCTTCAAGTACCGCTGCCCACAGTCGATATGGCTGTTACCGTTCGAGACACTTCGGCCTACAAAGAACTAAGGGAAATGATGGCCGGGGTTTATCCTACCGCCGAGCTCACTCGGGCCTCTGAAAACGGGGCCTCCATTACCGACCTCTCGCCTCAGCGTATCGCAAACGCGTTCTATGCCGCTATGTTGATTACCTATGCCCAGGGGATGGCCATGCTTACGGAGGCAGCCAAAGAATACCAATATTCCTATCGCCCCGAGGAGGTCGCCCGTATTTGGCGCGGTGGCTGTATTATACGTGCCGCCTGCCTGGAAGACATTCGTACGGCATTCAGCAAAAACCCTAATCTGCAAAACATCCTTTTGGATAAAGGAATCGCCGAAAAAGTCATCGCAAATCAGGAAGACCTCCGTGCGACCGTTGTTTTTGCGGTATTAAAGGGTCTCCCCGCCGCTGCGCTCATGGCTAGTCTCTCGTATCTCGACACTTTTCGAGCGGCAAATCTTCCTACTAATCTCACTCAAGCTCAACGCGACTACTTTGGCTCGCATACCTACCAGCGCATCGACCGGGAAGGCATCTTTCATACCCAGTGGTCAGACCCTGCCGAATCAATCTCGCCTAAATCAAAAGTTACCAGCTCCTAATTCAACGCCTTTGCATTATCTATGAGCGATCAACCGAATTCACAAACAAAACCTTCTGCGGGTTCAAACGGAATCAACGCCCCTAAAATTAACCTTAAGGTAGATCCAACTGTAATGGTGGTCTTTGGCGGGACGGGTGACCTTGCCCAGCGCAAACTCGCGCCTGCATTCTTTAATCTTTTTTTAGACAAACAGCTTCCCGAGAAGTTCAAGTTCATTGGTCTGGGCCGGTCCGAATTTACCGACGAAGGCTATCGTCACCGGGTAGGAGACGGCATTAATGAGTTTTCCCGTCGTAAGCCCGAATATGCCAAGTGGCATGAATTCGAACCCTGCATCAGTTACTTTCGCTCTGATATATCGGACCTTAAAAATTACCGGGAACTTGCTGAAAAACTGGACGCGATCGACAAAGATTGGGGGGTACGCTCGAATCGTATTTTCTACCTTTCGGTCTCGCCCCGGTTTATCGAACCGGTCACGCAGCATTTAAGCGATGCTGGTTTGACCAGTGATTCTGAACGGGATCGCATTATTGTCGAAAAGCCCTTTGGTCATGACCTCGAATCAGCTCAAAATCTCAATGCGCTGTTGAGCCGCAATTTTAAAGAGAGCCAGATCTTTCGTATCGACCACTACCTCGGTAAAGACACCGTCCAAAATATTTTGGCTTTACGCTTTGCCAACACCTTTTTTGAGCCTCTTTGGAACCGAAATTACATCGACTGTGTTAAAATAACTGTCGCAGAGCAGGTAGGAGTGGAGAACCGGGGCGACTACTATGATAGTGCAGGCGCGTTCAGGGATATGATCCAGAATCACTTGCTGCAGCTGCTGTGCATGGTGGCTATGGAGCCGCCAATTTCGTTCGAAGCCGATGAAGTGCGTAGCAAGAAGGTTGAGGTCTTACGCGCTATCCACAAATTTAGCCCCGAAGAAGTCAGAAAGCAGGTTATAAGGGCTCAGTATGGGCTAGGGACCATGAACGGTAAACCCGTGAAAGGCTATCGTGAAGAAGACAAGGTGGCCCCGCAATCTACCACCGAAACCTATGCCGCAGTAAAGTTCTTTATCGACAACTGGCGCTGGCAGGATGTTCCCTTTTACCTGCAGACTGGTAAACATCTTGAAGAGAAAGTGTCCATGATCACTGTGGTCTTTCACCCCGTACCTCACCTTCCTTTCCCGCCGGAGGTTGCTGAGAACATGCAGTCGAACCAACTGGTCATCCATATTCAGCCCGAAATGGACATTATTTTAAAGTTTCAGGCGAAAGTTCCCGGGCTCAAGATGTACATCAAGCCTGTCCAAATGGTGTTTGATTATGCGACATTCGGAGCAGACAGCACACCCGAAGCCTACGAAACCTTGCTTCTCGATGTCATGCAGGGCGATGCAACACTGTTTATGAGAGCAGATCAGGTAGAAGCCGCCTGGGCCGCGGTGATGCCTATACTGAATGAATGGGATAAAAATAAACCTTCTTCCTTGCCAACATACCCGGCTGGGACACCTATAGAAGAAGTAGCAAAGATCATGGTTAATGAGTCCAATCATGAGTTCAATGAAATGGTTTCCCTTGAAATAGCCGATGAATAAAGCCTGGCTTCAATTTAAATCATGAACAGGATCTTCGAAAACCCGCAGGCCCTTTCTGAAGCGCTTGGTGGCTACTTTGCTGCCAGCGCTCATGAAGCCGTTCAGGAACGTGGTCGCTTTTCAGTTTGTCTTACTGGCGGCAGCTCCCCGGTAGCCCTTTATAAGCTGTTAACTCAAGAGCCTTATGTAAGCACTATTCCCTGGGAGAAAACGTGGGTGTTCTGGGGTGATGAACGCTGTGTTCCCGACAATGACCCGGATAATAACGCCCGAATGTCTTTTGAAACCTTGTTGGATCATGTCCCGGTTCCTCCTGAACAAATTTTTAGAATGAACGGTGTGCTCGAACCTGGCGAATCGGCATCCAACTATGAGGCCAAGCTTCATGCTTTCTTTGATCCCGAGGATCCTTCATTCGACTTAGTCCTCCTTGGAATCGGCGAAAATGCCCACATCCTTTCCCTGTTTCCCCACACTTGGGTTCTCCGAGAGACTGTAAAATGGGTTTGCGGTTTGTACATCGATGAAGTCAAAATGAGCCGCATTACACTGACAGCGGAGTTAGTCAACAAGGCGCGCAAGCTTGCTTTCATTGTGTATGGCGCTTCAAAAGCGGCAACCGTCGCTAAAGTACAAAACAGTCCCTTAGACATTGAAAACATTCCGGCTCAACTCATTAAACCTCAATCGGGCGAACTTATCTGGTTTCTTGACGAAGCTGCGGCTACTAAACTGAGTCGCTAGTTTCCCTTGGGGTGTAAATTAAAAGAAAGGGAAGAAAACGTCATAGGCCCTTTTTTCTCAAAGTTATCCCAGCCCTTTGAATAAATCGCTTCATTTAGTCTAGCGAATGTGAACTTTCAGACTGATATAAATCATTCTTCGAGGCATAACCACCAACATTCAATTCTCAGCCGTAGGCAGAGCGCGATCAGGGCCTCAAAGTCGAAAGTCTTGTGCTCTTTGCCTTCTGGGGTATGCCCTAAAAATGGGATCAATTTCTTTACACAAAAGCTATTTAATTGAAGGTACATTCAGAAAAAAAACCGGAGAAATGGATAAGCTGAAAAAGTATGAGCTGATGGAAAAAATTGTCCATGAACTTGAGGATCTGAAAAACAGTCAACAGGCGATCATTGTCAAACTTGGTAAAATTGAAGTTGACAATATCGAATTGGGAAATAAGAGGCTTGACGCCGACCTGCCCGAAATGCACCAAAGAGTATCAGATAATCTAGACACTATAGCTAGTATCCAAGCCGACTTTGCATCCCAAACTGATGTCTATAAAGATCAGAACAATATACAGGCATTGAAAGACCAGGACGCTATGAGAAACGCTTAGGCATTACTGGGAAATGAAAGAAACGTGTTCGTGAGTAAAAGTTGAAAATTCAAAGCTCATAAAATCGCTCTCTACCCGAAGATTGAGTAGATGCTTGGTGATTTATCAGTAAGGCTTTTGTTCCTCGCTACCCTGTGTTAAAAGCAGTTTTAGGACATTAGCAATAAATTACAGGTTTCGATGGCATTTGGCATAAGATGCTTACAATCTTCAGCGGTCTGACTTTAAACGCAGTTTAAGTTCCATACGAATATAGACTCTCGTATACGGAGAGCCGGCAATTGGAATTTCGTAGAACCCGGCCTGTTTATACAGGAGCAAGGCAGCTGTTAAAATTCCGTTTGATTCCAGCCAGACTCTGTTAGCTCCCTTATCTCAGGCATAAGCAATGGACTGTTCGGACGATTTTTCCCAACTTTTTTTGTAGATTGAACAAGAACAAAAAGTCAAGTGTTCTATAAAAGTATTACCGCCCTTGGCTATTCGCTTCGGATGCTTTTAATAGGATTTACGATCGCCGCGCGGTATGCCTGAAAGCCAACGGTGACAAATGCTATGACGACGGTTATCAGTATAACGCTCGCGAAGATCCACCAGCTCAGTGTAGTCTTAAAATCAAACTTCTGAAGCCATAAATGCATCGAATAATAGGCAAGTGGTATGGCTATAAGATTAGCGATAACAACCAGTCGGATAAAGTCTTTCGTCAGCATTTCCATGATTTGCCAGGTCGCAGCGCCCAATACTTTTCGGATCCCAATTTCCTTGTTGCGCTTTTCGGCTGCATAAGCGGCAAGACCCAGCAAACCAAGGCTCGATATGGCGATTGCCAGTCCACCAAATAAATTTGACAGGGATGCCAGCAACTTCTCACTCGCGAACTTGTGTTCAAAATCCTGATCCACGAAATTAATTTGCGGGTTGAAAGCCGGATTCACTTTTTTAAGCTCTTCCTGAATCTGGCTTATTGACCGGGTCGCGCTTTCTGATGGGCTCAACTTAAGCGCTAACACCCGCCTGCTATTAGCCGAACAATAATCGATGACCATAGGCGCGGCCTTTGAATAAGGTGAACCCCCTACGAAATCTTTGATTACTCCTATTATAGTGTAGCTGTTCTCACCATTACGAAGAATGGTCCCTAAGGGCGATTTAAGGCGCATAAGATTTACTGCTGTTTCGTTGACAATAACATTTTTATACGATGTGTCTGAAGGGTGACTTGGCTGGAAATCTCTGCCTTCCTTTAAAGTCACCCCAGTGGTTTTGCAAAAATCAAATCCGGCAGATAATATATCGATCAGAACCTTCTCGTTGGGCCGTTTTTTTGGCCACTCATATCCCCAGGTGTTGCTGCCGTTCTGAGTAATGCTCTGCGACAAAGGGCAGGAGGCAATGATCGCACGCTTTTCCTGTAAGCTGCTCAAGAAAACAGGCAACTTTTTTCCTAGAGAACCTTCGACAGGTACTTCGACTATACCGCCCCGGTTATATCCAACAGGAAGCTGACGTATATAGTTGAGCTGCCTAAAAATGACCAGCGTTGCGATGATCAGGAACGCAGCAAAGCCAAACTGTACGACAACGAGGATCTGACGTACTGGGAGAACATTGTCACTACCCTTTAAAGTGCCTTTCAACACTTTAACCGGGTTAAAAGAAGACAGGTAAAATGCTGGGTAGCTTCCTGATACGACTCCGGTGACCAACCACAGGAAGAACACAAAAACGTAAAATGATCCTGTTTTATAAGGTATCTTCAGTTGAAGAGAAAGAAGACTATCAAAGAATGGCATGGTGATGATCAAACAGATTATAGCAAGTAGCGTAGCGATGAAGCTAAGCAACAAGGATTCAGAGATGAATTGCCCTATTAATGAGGCTTTGCGCGAGCCTAGGGATTTGCGAATACCCACTTCTTTCGCGCGCTCTTCAGAACGAGCGGTGGATAGATTCATAAAATTCACACAGGCGATTAAGAGAATCACCATTGCCAGTAGGAACAAAAGGTTTATCTGATCGACTAAGCCACCTACCGGTAAGCCATTTTCAAACTTGTCGTACAGGTGCAACTTGAGTAAAGGAAACAAAAACGCTTCCCCCGAATAGCCTTCCTGATGGGCCTTCAGCATTTTTTTTACGACGCTATTTGCAGCAGGAAATTGATTTTGGTCTTTTAACTTTACATAGGTCTTTAAGAAATTACTCCCCCAACCTGCCTGTTTAAACCCGGGGTTCTCGTTTATAAATAACGATAGATTAAGCAGGTAGTCAAACTGCAGCGTACTGTTAGGAGGAACGTTCTCGATTACACCAGTCACAACCAGACTCTCTAAATTGTTCCGCTTTACTAGTTTACCAACAGGATTTTCCCTGCCAAATAAGGTAGAGGCAAGGTCTTGGGTGATAACAATAGAATTGATATTACCGAGTGCCTGTGAAGGATTACCCTGAATGAAGTGGTACTTAAATATTTTGAAAATCGAAGGATCGACAAATACTCCTGTCTTTCTAAAGCTGTTCTTTCCATAGCTTAACTGGCCAGCACCTTGAAAAGGTTCAACTCTAACAACCTCCTCCACACCAGGAACTGTGCCTTTAATCGCTGGAGCAATTTGATATGGCGTCGCCCCAAAAGTGAATATCTTATCGTCCCCCTTCTGATTATTGTATACGAAGTAGATACGGTCAGCTTCTGAAATCTGTTTGTCGAAATCAAGGTGGTACTTAACATAAAGTAGTAGAAGCATGCTGCTGGTTAACCCAATTGACAGTCCTGTAATGTTCAGGATTGAAAACCCAGGGTGCTTCCGAATATTTCTCCAATAGCTTTTAAAAAATCTTGAGATCATACCTGTTTATATTAGTCGATTATATACGTATGACCGAAAAACATGCCATTGATCAAACCTTAGTTTCAAAACCATTAGGGCATGATCTGCTATTCTGAGACGGTGCATATACGAACATCACTGTACGCTTATGTTAAAGGCTTATTGTCATTTTAATTTTTCGATCGCTTTTATATCCAGTAGATCCCTGGCTCTCCCTGAAGCCTGCTTATTAATTATAAAATCCTCTTTCCCAATGTATTGCACCGGTACCTCTTCTATTACCTTTTGCGGATAACTGCAAAGACGCAATGCGAAAATCGGCGATAGCTTCGAGTAACTTGTTTGCGTTGCTTACCGAGATATTGATCCAAACATCCAAATCCCCGGTGTTTCTTGGTTTGCCATGGAAAGCAAGGGCATAGCCGCCAATTATCATGTATTCTACATGGTGCTTATCAAGTAAGAGTAAGAACTCTCTAAAATTAGGATCAATCGTCATCCATGGTCATGCGCCTTGTAACAACGTGCGACCTATCAATTGTGGCCCCGGGTTCAAGAGATTGGTGAACCAGAAAAGTCACTGCCGCAATCCTTTCCTCAGGTGTCTTGCTTAGCCAATACAGGATGTCTTCACGTTCTTCGTCGATGTCATGCATGCGAACTTTTCGAACAACTTTCGAAATAGAAATTTTCTCACCCATGGACAAAGGATAACATATAGTCTGGTTATGTGACGTCTACAATTTAGTCAATTCAACCCACGCGGTTACATGGCCATAGCACTTAAATAACAGAGACAATCACCTCCACTAATGAGCCGGGTGACAGGCGCGATTAGGAAACAAATTTTATCAGCGCGAAGCAAACCTTTTCCCAGTGTTCTGCTTTAAAGACTAACCAAACGAACTAATTATGGCAACAATCAAAAGAAGATCTACAGCGGTATGGAACGGCAGCGGTGCTGAAGGTACGGGTCACTTGACATCCACAAGCGGTGTTCTAAGTAATACTCCCTATTCATTTGCAACCCGCTTTAAGAGCGAAGACGGCACGGCTGGAACCAATCCAGAGGAACTCATCGCTGCGGCTCATGCAGGTTGTTTCTCGATGGCCTTCAGCTTCCAGCTTGGTGGAGCCGGTTTCACTCCGACTGAACTTAAGACCGAAGCGACAGTCCAGCTAGAAAGTGCCGATCCCGGATTTCGGATCGCGTCTATTCACTTAACTGTCAGTGGAAAGGTTCCTAATATCAGTGAATCCCAATTTAAGGAGATCGCTGAATCGGCTAAAGCAAACTGCCCGGTTTCACAAGCCCTTAAGGCCATTCCTATTGATATGGATGCAACATTAGAACATTAAACAGATCGATTTTGCACTAACCTCAACGGACAGGAATCACTGTCTTTAGAGGTTTTTTTGTTTACCAAGCAGGCTAGAATTGCCTTTGACGCTTCTATCCATCTCCAATACTTCGACCGTGCCAATCTTTCCCTCTGACACTGTAAAACGTACCATCGTTCTTACTTTGTGAAAGCCCTCTATACCAGCAGCGCCCGGATTTATAAATAACAACCCGAATTCCCTATCGTGCATGATACGAAGAATATGGGAGTGGCCGCAGATAAAAAGCGTGGGCCTGTATTCCATGATCAGTTTTTTGATGCCTGGCGCATATTTCCCCGGGAAGCCTCCTATGTGAGTCATAAGCACTTTCACGCCTTCGATTGTAAAGCGTGCTATTTCAGGGTAAACCAGCCGGCGCTCCTGGCTGTCAATGTTTCCCCACACCGCCCTGAACGGTTTACCGGCGGATAGAAAGTGCTGGTCGATTTCATTGCCGCCCCCCAGATCGCCCGCATGCCAGACCTCGTCACAAACCTGGAGTTGCGCATTGATGAAGTCGTCAACTTTACCATGCGTGTCTGAAAGCAGAAGGATCTTTTTCAATTACTGCTGATGCGAGGGTTATCAAATGCTAGACCTAAAGATAATAGGTCTCTTCTTGCCTCGGAGGTCGACGAAACTAATATCAGGCAATCGCGTAAGAGGTCCAGTATCCAATTAACAAAGTTTAAGACTACACAAAATGATTAAAATGAAAAAGATCTACTTATTTACGATTCTTCTTGCCGGGTTTGGTTCAACAGCGTTTGCCCAAGTCAGTTCTACCGCAACATCAACAGCTACGATTGTAACCCCGATCTCGATTGCTAAGACCATCGATATGAACTTCGGGAACGTAGCGGTCAGCGCTACTGCAGGCACGGTGGTACTGGCTCCGGCCGGTACCCGTACTCCGACCGGTGGTGTTACACTGCCGGTAACTGCTGGAACCGTTACTGCAGCCTCCTTCACGGTAACTGGAACTGCTGGTTACACGTATGCTATCACCCTACCGACCACTGCAGTAACGCTTATCAATGGGACATTTAACATGACTGCAGCCGCCTTCACGTCTACCCCAACTACAACAGGTACATTAAGTGCTGGAGGGACTCAGACGTTAAATGTAGGTGCAACTTTAGCTGTTGCTGCCAGCCAGGCTGCCGGTCTTTATGCCAGCACAGCATCGGGCTTTACAGTGACCGTTAATTACAATTAAAGCTAATAGTTTTACCTGGGTGGATCGTCAGAGGTCTAACAGGTAAATCTTCAGTTCTATGCTAGGCTCTTCAACTATAAGCAATAACCGACACAGCGGTGGTAAGAAAAGCATGGTGATCATGCTATTTCTTACCCTGTTTGTTATTCCAGTATTCGCACAGGGAGACTTGCTGCTATTTCCCCGAAGAATTGTTTTTGAGGGTACAAAACAAAGAATCCAGGAACTTAACCTCGCGAACATGGGTAAAGATACCCTAGTCTACGCAGTGTCTTTTTCCCACATCAGGATGAATAGGGACGGCAGCTTCACTGAAATAACGAAGCCCGACTCTGGGCAGCAATTCGCTGATAACTTTATTCGATTCTTTCCACACACCGTTCGGCTCGGGCCTAAAGAATCACAAGTGGTGAAATTTCAGCTGACCCGGACCAGTGATTTGAAACCGGGAGAATACCGCTCGGCAATCTACTTTAGGGCCTTGCCCCGCCGCTTAGATACTGAAGACTCTGCACAATCGAAAGTCCAAAGCAAAACTTTGTCTGTCAAATTAATAGCTACTTACGGTATATCAATACCGGTGATCGTGTTGTCTGGACCCCAAGACGTCAAAGTTTCTCTGACAGATCTTTCAATAAGCCGGGATAAAAAACTAGCCTACCTTAATCTATTATTTCACCGCACAGGAAACGTTTCCTGTTATGGAGACCTAAATGTGGTTTATACATCTCCTCAAGGAAAAGCTATTAATGTAGGCGTAGCTAAGGGCGTCGCCGTATATACACCGAATAAAGAACGAGAAGCTAAAATTCCACTCGAATTGAAACCTGGTGTCGATTTACATTCGGGGACTATCACGCTCTCCTATCATACTTCGGCCGAAAAAGACAATGCTTTGTTGGCCCAGACGTCTATCAGCCTGCATTAACCGGACACTTTTTCGCCGGCTATTTCCAGCTTTCTTCTGCTCAGCACGAGTTTATCGAACTTCTAGGACTGGAGACCGTATACAGTCTTAAGGCAATTAAAGTTCATTTCCGAAACCTGTGAGCATAAAGAGCTGCCTCCTTAATAAAAGACTTAATGACTGTGACCTTTACTTAAATGTTCGTCATTCAATGTAAGGCGATTACAGCGTCCTCCCGTGTTTGTGCTCTGATGATCTGTCTGATATTCTTCTTGATCCCAGGTAATTTAGTCGCAGCAGCTACACTTCCTGATCCTACCCCCGCACCGGCCTACGAGGAAACGTCTATTACCCTTTCTGTTAAGGATCTGGGAAATGTAGAAATGCCCGGAATCATTGTTAAGCAGGGCCTTTATCTTTCGGTAACCGACCTATTTAATTTTCTTCAAATAAAAAATACGTCCTCCCAGAAAATGGATTCGGTTTTTGGAAGTATCCTTAATTCTAAAGACTTTTTTTTAATTGATCATAAGTCTGGCTCAATAACTTACCGAAACAAAACCACCAGGCTCGGTAAAGACGATCTGATCGTGACACCAGATGGAGCCTTTTTACAAGAAGCTCTTTTCGGAAAAGTTTTTGGTCTGAACATCAAATTCCATTTCAGGGATCTATCCGCCGATCTGATCGCCGGCATGGAACTGCCTGCCCTCAAAGAAATGCGCCTTGAGCAAATGCGCCAGAATATTCGCAGGCTTCATGGAAATCCCCATGCAGACACTACGATTGGACGAAACCGGCCGGCTTTCCATTTTGGGATGGCCGAATGGGGCTTCGTAACGTCTAACGGTATTAACGGGGGTCATGATAACCGGGTTACCCTGGGTCTTGGCGCGGTGGTTGCCGGAGGGGAGACCAATCTTGGTCTGTATGTTCATAATGCTGAAAAAATCACTGAAAAGCAGCAATTCTACCAATGGCGCTACGTCAACAACGAAAATCAATTCATTAGGCAAATTACCTTAGGAAAGATCGCGGTTAACTCTATATCGTCCATCTATAATCAGGTTGTTGGAGTTCAGCTGACAAATGCGCCGACGATTTACCGAAAATCATACGGGACCTACCCCACGTCTGGATTTACAGAGCCAGATTGGGTAGTTGAACTCTTTGTAAATAGTGAACTCGTCGATTATAAAAAGGCCGACGAGTCCGGATTTTACAACTTTGATATACCGCTCGTATTTGGGAACTCAAACATTCAACTTAAGTTCTACGGGCCATTTGGCGAAGAGCGAAGTAAAGAGCTCATAATAAGCATTCCGTTTAATTTTTTGCCTTATCATGAAACACAATATGTCGCCAGTGCCGGCTTTGTAGAGGACAGTGCGCGCAGTAAGTTCTTTAGAACCAGCATTGGCTATGGACTTAATCACGCCGCCACAATTGGGGCAGGTGTGGAATACCTTTCTTCGGTAACCTCGGGCAAAACAATGCCATTTGTAAACGCCTCTGTCCGGTTAAATTCGCAGCTCTTGTTTTCGGCAGATTACGTATATAGTGTTCGCGGCAAAGCGGTTCTCGATTACCGGCTTCCAAAAGATCTGCTCATTGAGCTTAACTACACGCATTATGCGCTGGGCCAAACAGCCATAAATTATAACTACCGGGAAGAGAGAAAGGTAATGCTCTCTATGCCGTACCACTCGTCATTGTACACGATCTATTCACGCCTTACTCTAGATCAAATCGTCTTACCGCGAAATAAATACCTGATGGCCGATTATTTGATTTCGGCAAGCAAAGGCCGAACAAGCCTGACCATGACGACTTTCGCGAATATTTACCAGGGCACGGCACCCTATTACTACTCCACGGTTGCCTTGTCTTACCGGCTAAAGAATGGACTCGTTTTTACACCTTCGGCACAGTACGACTACAATCATAAACAGGTCATAAGTGCTAGGCTCGCCATTGAAAAGCCGGTATTCAGGCGCGGCTATTTTAATTTTTCAGTGGATCGTACCTTTACCAGCAAGCTCACCAGCGCGTTTGCCGGCCTTCGTTATGAGTTCGGTTTTGCTCAAACCAGCACCGATATACGTACTTACGGCCGGGCTGTCTACCTCGAAGAGGCGGCAAACGGGAGCTTCATCGTTGATAAAAAGCAAAAATTAGTGATGCCCTACAATCGCGCGGTAGTAGGACGGGCTGCCCTAGCGATCAGCTGCTTTTTGGATCTTAATAATAACGGGATAAAGGACAAGGGCGAACCCCGGGTTGACGGCTTAAAAATTCGCCTGAATGCGGGGAGGGTAACCTACAGCAAGAAAGATTCGACCTGCCGCATCTTTGACCTCGAACCTTACGTGCGGTATTACGTCGAGCTCGAGCCGGGCTTTCAGAACATTTCCTGGCGGCTAAAAGCCAAGACGCTCAGTATAATGGCTGACCCAAACCAGATTAAGACTATTGAGGTCCCAGTCCAGGTTCTTGGTGAAGTGTCTGGAATGGTCAATCGTACCGTTGAAGGCGAAGACAAAGGAGTTGGGCGTATGGTCCTCAACGTATTTAACTTGAGAAGTGTGCTGGTAGGGCGAACGGTAACGGAAAGCGATGGCAGCTATACGTTTCTGGGTCTCCAACCGGGAAGATATACCGTGCATATCGATGAAGCGCAAATGAGCCGCCTTGGGCTAATTGGCGTCCCCGAATATCATGTGATTGAAATTGCGCAAGAACTCAATGGAGACGTAGTTGAAAAAATTGATTTTACAGTCCATGCGGGTAAGCGCAGCGTGGCCAAGCTCAAGTTTCTCGCAAAAATAGCTGCTGAAGTTCCTGACGGGATGGTCTCAACGAGAGTCGCTCGCAACTCAAAAGAAAAGTTTAAGCAAATTGTGATCCAGACCGTATCGTTCGGCTCAAAGGAAGTGGCGCTAGAAGTGCAAAATATGCTGCAGAAGGCTCTTCATAAACCGGTTACGGTATTTTTTGAAGGGCAATACTTCAAGCTGCGCATCTCTGATCTAAATAATATGGAACAGGCCTATCGTATTCGTTACAACCTCGGCGGCCTCGGCTACTACGGTATCATTCTCCATTCCTCCGAGACCATCACGTCGCCGGCACCGTAGAGTTTAAAGCCACACTAAAAAGGCCACCCTTTTTCAAGGTGGCCTCTGTTAAATGTTTACAAACTTGAGATTAAGCGTGAACCAGTGCGCTAGTCATCTCGACAAGCACTTGCTCAATATCAACATTGAGTCCCTTCGCCACAGCCGATCCAAGCTTTGGATCACAGCGAAAGAAATGACAAAGCTGACGGTTAATGATCGAATCCTTCTTTGGCCCCGATATCCCGCTCATCGCTTGAATGATGTTGGAAATCAAGTTGTGCCGGTCATAATCGTTTATTGCTTTGTTAAACAGCTCAGCCGGCTGGGAGTAATGATCGTCATCACCCGGCGCATTGCGGTCATACCAGTCCGCTACATTACTTTGAAGCTAAACCGCCGGCTCCTTGTAGGCTTCGTCCACATAGATATCATCGAAGCTATTTGGAAATAATTCGGCGAATCCTCTCCATTTCCGTTGATCGCCATTTTACCGTCACGCTGATAGTTCGCCACCATGTATGGACAGCGGTTAACAGGGATCTGTTCGTAATTAGCCCCTAAGCGATAGCGGTGAGCATCGGGATAAGACAAAGCCGTCCTTGAAGCATCTTGTCAAAAGAATATCCTACCCCATCTACAACATGGGCCGGTGCAAACGCCGACTGCTCGATATCCGCGAAATAGTTCCTTGGCAGCTGGTTGAGTTCAAGCGTCCCTACGTCAATAAGAGGGAACTCTGAATGAGGCCAAACCTTAGTCAAATCAAAGGGATTGTACTTGAATTTTTCGGCTTGATCTGGAGTCATCACCTGGATCTTAAGTGCCCATTTCGGGAAATCCTTTTCTTCAATCGAGCGTACCAGATCACGTTGTGCCCAGTCTGGATCTTTGCCCCTCATCTCCTGCGCTTCCTCACTCGTAAAGTTCTTAATGTGCTGGAGCGTCTTAAAATGGAACTTTACCCAAACCAGTTCATTGTCCTTGTTGATTAGGGAAAAGGTATGGCTGCCATACCCATTCATATGCCTGTAACCATTAGGCGTACCACGGTCACTCATCAGTATTAGGACCTGATGCAGACTTTCGGGGTTAAGGCTCCAGTAATCCCACATCATCGTAGGGCTCTTGCAGTTCGTAAAAGGATCTCTTTTTTGGGTATGAATGAAGTCGCCGAATTTCTTAGGATCCTTCACAAAGAACACCGGCGTGTTATTGCCAACCAGGTCCCAGTTTCCGTCCTCAGTATAAAACTTAATCGCAAATCCCCTTGGATCACGCTCGGTATCGGCACTACCCTTTTCACCGCCTACAGTACTAAAACGAAGAAGGAGTTTCGTCTCTTTGCCAATCCGGTTAAAGATCTTCGCCTTTGTATACCGCGAAATATCATGAGTTACGGTAAACGTTCCAAAGGCGCCCGATCCCTTGGCGTGAACAACCCGTTCGGGAATGCGCTCACGGTTGAAATGGGCCATCTTTTCGTGTAAAATGTAGTCCTGGAGCAGGAGAGGCCCATGTGGCCCAACGCTCATAGTATCTTCATTCTGAGTGAAAGGCCTGCCCGAAGCGGTAGTAAGATTGCGGTTTTTCAATTTATCCTCTGACATAATTTCGTTTCCTTAATTCACATCCTTTTTTTACGGCCATGAATGTATTCATTCTTGAGATTTCCATCAACCGTATGTTGCGCTTTGCATGGCCCGGTTATTGACTTTCTTCGATTAATTTACTGTTTTTCACAAATTTACGAGGCGATGATGAGCCTTAAGTCTTTATAAAATGAGTAGTGTGTTTGGAACTGGTAAAACGGCGCAGGTTAGCGAGCCGGTGAGTATGCCTGGAGAAGTTGGGATACCGTCTCCCATCCCTGGTATAGTCGAGAAGCCGACGTTCACACCGGTTTCTTCTAACGGCAACGGTAGCCAAAATCCAGAATACAAACGTAAAAGTGTTGACAGGCTTAGTGCGGCGGGAATACTCATTTCTATCGGGATTGTTTTTGGTGATATTGGAACTTCTCCGTTGTATACCTTGCAGGGTATCGCGCGCGAACAGCCCATTAGCCAGCTTGTCGCGCTTGGTGGTGTTTCGGCGATTTTTTGGACACTGACTTTCCAAACTACTTTAAAATACGTTTTCATTACTTTGAGAGCTGATAATAAGGGTGAAGGCGGAATTTTTGCTCTTTACGCTCTGATTAGAAGATACCGACGCTGGCTCCTTTTCCCAGCTATCGCAGGCGGAAGCTTTCTCCTCGCCGATAGCATAATTACTCCACCGATCTCAGTTTCATCGGCCATTGAAGGCTTGTTACCCCTCTACCCGCATATACCCACGGTCCCAATTATCATTACGATACTGGTCCTGCTGTTTTTGCTCCAGAGCGCTGGCACCTCATTTATCGGAAACCTGTTTGGCCCAGTCATGATCGTTTGGTTTACGATGATCGGCATCTTAGGCTTTGCCATGGTGAGCCATCATCCCGAAGTATGTAAAGCCTTGAATCCTCTTTATGCGTTGAGGATGCTTAAGGACCAGCCACAAGGATTTTGGCTCCTGGGCGGGGTCTTTCTTTGTACAACAGGGGCCGAAGCGCTTTATTCTGATATGGGCCACGTAGGCCGAAGGAACATTCAAATAAGCTGGATATACATCAAAGTTTGTCTCGTGCTTTGCTATTTTGGACAGTCGGCCTGGCTCTTTGATCATCTAGGTCAAAACCTTGGCGACCGTAGCCCTTTCTTTGCACTCGCCCCTTCCTGGTTCCTTTTCCCCTGTATTATCATCGCGACCTTTGCGACAATCATTGCCAGCCAGGCACTCATCAGCGGCTCCTTCACGTTGATTAATGAAGCGATAAGGCTCAATCTTTTCCCAAAGATGCGTATAGTGTTCCCGTCCAATGAGCGCGGCCAACTCTATATTCCGACCATAAACTACCTGCTCATGGCCGGTTGTATTGCTGCGGTTCTATATTTCAAAAAGTCAGAGAATATGGAAGCCGCTTTCGGCCTGTCCGTTACGCTGACCATGCTTATGACCACAGTCCTGCTCAGCTTTTACCTGCATGTCAGGCGAACTCCCTGGTATCTCGTCCTGCTTTTGTTCATGATCTACCTTGCCATAGAGGGCTCATTCCTCACAGCTAATCTTGCGAAATTCACCAAAGGGGGCTGGATGACCCTTTTGGTCGGAACGATTATATTCCTGGTCATGTACATCTGGAAAAGAGCTACCGACCTTCAGGGCGAACTAAACGAGATGGTGGAACTCGAACCGCTCATTCCTGTTTTTAAGGGGTTGAGCGAAGACCATGAGGTTCCAAAGTATGTAAGTAACCTGGTTTACTTAACCGCATCCCCAAACCGCCGGTCGATTGAACGGGCGATTGTGCACTCGATCTTTTACCACCAGCCCAAGCGGGCCGATATCTATTGGTTTGTTCATGTTGAGGTAGTGGATGAACCTTACCTGATGACCTACAAGGTGGATTGCATTGTGCCGAATGATCTCATTTATGTCTCATTCAAGCTAGGATTTCGCATCGTTCCCCGTATTAACCTTTTTTTTCGAATGGTCGTCGAAGACATGGCGCGAAACAAGGAAATAAGCACCGTCAGTCCCTACGATTCACTGTTAAAAAATAACATTACCACCGACTTTCGGTTCGTCCTAATCAATAACTTCCTTTCAGTCACCAATGCCCTTAATTACTGGCAGAAGCTGATTATGGAAACTTACTTTTCACTTAAAAAAGCTAGCCTTCCGCCGGATAAAGAGTACGGCCTCGACTATACCGATACTCTTATTGAAAATGCCCCTTTGGTGATTTCACGTCCCAAGGACATCCATTTAGTGAGGGAGAATTAATTCTGAAACTTACGAAGGTCAGCTAGTCATAACAGCATATAATTGAGGGACGGTTACTAGATCGTTTGCTGGTACAAACTCGCAGGTAGGCCGTCGGAAATTATCGCCTTTCCCAGACACTCGGGTTATGTGGACGAAAACGGGGCGGAGCTTGCAAAAGGGAAGTGCGTTTGGACTGTGTCCGATCTGATCTAAATAATTATCACTGATTATTAGGATAAAAAGCCACTTAGCAATAGCATAGCGTAATCTGCGGACTCATAAGTGTACCCCCTTACAATGTGCTCAGATGAGCCATGAGTAGGAGCTGCTGTACAATATTACTCCAATTATTACTTATCATTTTGGGTCTTAACAGCTCCCTAACATAAAGTGATCCCAGGCGCTATTCCAGCTCCTGGGATCACTTATTAACCGATTTTACGATGCCCTTCAGTGAGGCCCTCTAAACGCTCTTTATACGTGTTACACAGAAAGCGAACAGCACTCTTTTCAACTAACGAAGTACGATTTTTCTTAATGGATTGTAACTACGGCGGCACTGTAGGCGGGCACATTCACAATAAATTGACCCGTTGAAACGATATAATTTTCTTTGGGTCCCGGGGTAAAGGTGCCGTCAGCCGCAACGGACGCCCCTGAATACGTTACCTCCGTTCGCGATGTGTCTGAAGGTGCCGTTAGCCGGGCCACCTGGATATTTTTTGCTTGGATTGAAGGCTGCAAACGAAAAGTGACATCGACTGCATCTTTATTAATCAGCGTGGCGAAGGTTGCTGTGCCACTTTTGGAAGCGTAAGCAGTGCAATTTACGTTTGTCGGGCCAAGTACCGTACTTAACAAAGATGCCTTTTTAGATGCGTATTTGAATGCAAGAAAGGCATAATATAGCGGTTGAGCAACCGTTTTTCCCTTTGCAGAGATAATGGGTGAATAGGTTGAATTAGCGTCTCCATGAAAGTTTACTCCACTGCCATTGTTTGAAGCAACCCGCCACATAAAATCAACGCCCCATAAAGCTGATGCAAAGACATCGCTCACGCCTTTTTTTCCACCATTATAAACGCTGTTACATTCTGTAAGACGGTAAGGCAAATTGTACTGTTTTCCTGATGAGTTCAAGTTTTGAAAGTAGGTAGCATCGCGCGCACCGACCTTAAAAATTGTTTGAGGAGTAATAGATGGGTCTGATGCGGGGCCGGTTTCGTAAAAATGACTGTCAAGCAGGACGATATTTTGGTGCTCATCATTTGCGAAGTTAGTAACCCAACTCTTTACATAAGAGACATCGGGACCGGCAAAGGTGGCATTGGGAACTGCATTTTTCACGGCTTTATAAGTTGCCTCCCATTGAGGACGAAAGTCTGCATAGGTATACGACCGGCTTCGCTGACCGTTATTGTAAAAGAGATCGGCTTCATTACCAATATGATAGGCAAGCAGGTTACCCTGCAAACTATTAGAAACATATTGAGCCTCCCTTGCCGCCATATCTGGATCATTTGCGCCAAGGTTGAGCCCATACAGCACCGGCCACCCGCAAGCCTGCGAAAAGGAGATCATATTATCAACATCGGTCGTATAAAGAAAACTTTTCGGTGAGTCCTTCAGGCGTGCCGTGCCCGCCCACTTATAGTTGTCGGCGCTATTTCCGCCTAGCCGGAGCACTCCAGAGCCTAAATTTTTAAGCAACTGCACCAATACCGAATTGGAAGGATTGAGAAAGTAACCTGAATACGCCATGATACCTGTTTCATAACTCAGTCCTTGAAAGTTGTCTGGAATTACAAACCCTGCGCTCGACTCATCGATCGTTAAATCTACCGCTTGAGCATAAGGCGCTGGAAAGGGATTAGGATCTGTCGACGGGGTAACGTTAAACTGGTCCTTGCAAGCGGTAATTGCAAAGAGAACCAAAACTGTTAAAGCCGCCTTCTTAAGGCTATGCTTATGAGCGTGGGATGTTTTCATATCCAAAGATAATAATTTTCTCGTTTTCAAGGTTCAGATCTCTAAAAAGTCGTCGAATTGAGGTTATTTGTTTTTAGTACCTTTAATATGAGATAGTTATGTAGTATTGTAAGGAACTTTCAACAGAAACCAAAATGTAAAATCAGGTTCTCGGGCTGCAACGTCCAGAAGAAGGTCAGCAAACTACATACCTCCGAAAAAATCTGGCGTTGCCCTATTGGTTGAACTAAGCCTCTGACATGTTTGAGCCTAGTATAATTAGTAATGCTGATGAAAATTTGGCTAAATGGGATAGGCCAGACTAGACCCCCCAAACGTTACGTCTCCCGAAATTCCCTGTTTACACGGTCCTGTCCTCACTTACTTAGTTCAGGATGAGCGTTTGAACCCGGTCTGGACCCACCGAAAGGTAGTCCACAGGCACTTCAAGCTCTTTCTCGAGGTAGGCGATGTAACGACGCAGGTTAAGTGGGATCTCTTCGCGATCAGTGATTTCGGTGAGCTCTTCTTTCCATCCTGGAAGATCGATGTAAACAGGCTTTGGGCTTGACTGGCATAGATCAAAGGGCAGCTCTTTGTGTATGCCACCATCGTATTCGTAATGGGTGCAAACCCGAATCGTAGGAAAACCGCTAAGCACATCGGCCTTGGTCATGACCAGGCTTGAAACGCCGCTTAACATGATGGCATACTTCAACGCAGGGAGGTCAAGCCAGCCGCAGCGCCGGGGTCTGCCCGTGGTTGCGCCATATTCGTTGCCTATGTCCCTAAGCTGTTCGCCGGTAGCATCGTTGAGTTCAGTCGGAAAAGGCCCTGAACCAACGCGGGTACAGTAAGCTTTGAAGATACCGATCACTTTGCCAATGTTGGTTGGCGAGACTCCCAGGCCGGTACAGGCTCCTGCGGTAATTGTGCTTGACGACGTGACGAAAGGATAGGAGCCAAAATCGATATCCAGCATGGAACCCTGTGCGCCTTCAGCAAGAACCTTTTTACCGGCTTTCAAATAATCGTTGACAAGGTATTCTCCTTCGACCAGCTGTAACTGCTTAATCAGTTCAATGCCGGCAAAGAAGGCTTTTTCTTTGTCGAACAAATCATACTTGAAGTCATAGTGCGATAAAATTCGTTCATGCCTGGCTTTGTTTTTCTCATATTTTTCCAGAAAGTCCTGACAAATAATGTCCCCGATGCGCATGCCGTTACGCCCTGTTTTATCCTGATAGACTGGCCCAATTCCTTTTAGTGTTGACCCAATCTTATCATTTCCCATGGCATCTTCATAGGCCGCATCCAGAATCTGATGCGTGGGAAGGATGACATGCGCTTTTTTGCTCAGTAAAAGACGACCGCTTGCGACAGTGTCGATTCCATTGAGCGCCAGATTGTCAATTTCCCGTTTAAGGATCGCCGGGTCGATAACAACCCCATTGCCGATCAGATTAACGGATCTTTCGTTAAAGATGCCCGAAGGAATTGTGTTGAGAACGTATTTATGTCCATCAAATTCGAGCGTATGACCCGCGTTAGGTCCGCCTTGAAACCGGGCAATCAAATCATAATGGGGGCAAAGAACGTCGACGATCTTCCCTTTCCCTTCGTCCCCCCATTGAAGACCTAGCAAAACATCAACTCCCATAATCCTTTATTTGCCGATATAGTTCTCACAGGCGCCCTGTTGCAAACGCTGGCATGAGCCATACAAATTTAAAGAATGGTGTCTAATCTGAAATTTAAGCAGGTCGCCCATAGTAGACTGGATCTGCTGGATACGGGGATCACAAAACTCAGAAACTTTGCCGCAGTCCAGGCATATGATGTGATCATGCTGGCGGTAGCCGTGACTTTTTTCGAACTGAGCCATATTGCGCCCAAATTGGTGGCGCGTCACCAGGTGACACGAAACAAGCAGTTCCAGGGTATTGTACACGGTAGCACGGCTAACACGATACCGCTTGTTTTTCATATGAAGGTAAAGAGACTCTACATCAAAATGGTCGTTTCGGGAATAGATCTCTTCCAGGATCGCAAAGCGTTCAGGGGTTTTGCGCAGTGCGTTCTTTTCAAGATAGGCTTCAAAGATCTCTTTAACCATCGCCGCGGTATCTTTTACTACCAGAGATTGGTCAGTAAGTGTATTCGTTTCCATGTTTGTTTTAATTGGGTTGAGAGTCAAACCGGTTTACCGTAAGAATGCCGCTAATCTGCTTGAGTCTCTTTATCAACCCTGCTAGATGACTGGTGTCGTTCACGTAAACCATGATAGTCCCTTCAAAGATCCCGTCATTCCCTTCGACACTTAAAGAGCGTATGTTTACTTTAAAGTCATTGCTAATGACTTTGGTAATGTTGTTAATTACCCCAACGTCATCGATCCCCGTAAGCCTTATACCGGTAAGAAAAGCAATCTCCTGCTGGTTGGTCCACCGCGCACGTACAATACGGTAGCCAAAGCTTGAAAGGAGTTTCGCCGCATTAGGACAGTTCGTACGGTGGATCTTGATCCCATCGCTCACGGTAACAAAACCAAAGACATCGTCGCCTGGAATCGGGTTGCAGCAAGGCGCCAGTTTATAGTCCAGCTTCTGCATATCGTCTCCGATGAGTAGATCCGTCGGCTTTTGGGCCGACTTGACCATGGTCTCAAAATTCCCCTGTTCTATCTTTTCAGGCAGTTTTTGTTCGATCGCTCTTTCAGAGGCCAGGTATCCGCGAAGGTCCTTGAGCTCAATTTTACCCGTCGCGACCTGGTAATACAGATCTTGGGTGTTGGCAAGCTTAAAGTAATAAGACAACTTGTGAACGTTGGCCGTATTCCAAGATATCTTAAGCGATTTAAGTTTGCGCTCCAAAAGTTCACGACCGTCATCGGCGATCTTGCGTTTCTCTTCCTTGAGCGCGGCTTTAATCTTCGATTTCGCTTTGGCAGTGATGACGATATTAAGCCAGTCTTCCTTTGGGACCTGTTTACCGGAAGTAATGATCTCAACCTGATCCCCGTTTTGGAGTACGTGTCCTAGCGGAACAAGTTTGTGGTTCACCTTTGCCCCAATGCAGCTGCAACCGATATCAGAGTGGATCTCAAACGCGAAATCCAGAGCGGTCGAGTTCGTTGGAAGCTTGATAAGAGCGCCTTTGGGTGTGAAGATGAAGATCTCGTCAGAAAAGAGATTCATTTTAAAGTCATCCAGAAAATCAAGGGCGTTTGATGAAGGATTCTTTAGCATGTCGCGCACTTTGCGTACCCATTCATCAAGCCCGTTGTCTGTCGATGATTCCTTATATTTCCAATGCGCGGCGAACCCCTTTTCGGCAATCTCATTCATACGCTCGGTACGTATCTGGATCTCCACCCAATGCCCCTTAGGTCCCATGACTGTTGTGTGAAGGGATTCGTAGCCATTCCCTTTCGGAGACGAGATCCAATCACGAAGCCGGTCTGGGTTAGGACGGTAGATATCGGTAACCACCGAATAAGCTTTCCAGCACTCGGCTTTTTCCTGTTCGGGTGAACTTTTAAGTATTATCCGGATGGCAAAAAGATCGTAAACCTCCTCAAAAGGAATACCTTTCTTCTTCATCTTACTCCAGATCGAATGAATAGATTTAGGACGTCCTACAACTTCGGCCTCAAGATTATGCTCGGCAAGAGCAGAGACCATAGGCTCGATGAACTCCTTGATGAATACACTGCGCTCAGCCTTCGTTTCGGCCAGTTTGCGCGCGATGAATTTATAAGTTGCCATCTCCGTAAACTTCATGGAAAGGTCTTCCAGTTCACTTTTGATGGCATAGAGGCCTAAGCGGTGTGCAAGAGGCGCATATAAATAGATCGTTTCTGAGGAAATTTTGAGCTGCTTGTCCCGGGGCATCGAGCCCAGCGTTCGCATGTTGTGAAGCCTGTCGGCGAGTTTGATGAGAATAACCCGCACATCGTCTGCCAGGGTAAGAAGCATCTTACGAAAATTCTCGGCTTGTATCGAACTCGTCTGATCAAAGACTCCCGCGATCTTCGTAAGACCGTCAATGATCGTGGCAACCTTTTTCCCAAATTTATTCTCAATAGCTTCCAGGGTGATGTCTGTGTCTTCGACAAGATCATGCAGCAGTGCACAAACAATACTTGTCGTTCCGAGGCCTATTTCCTCTGCCGCTATCTGGGCGACAGCCAGCGGATGCATGATATACGGTTCGCCTGATTTTCTGCGCATGCCATTATGGGCTTGGACCGCTAGTTCAAAAGCTTCCCTGATCATTCGCCGATCACCTTTTTGCATCGACGGCCGACAGGCGCGCAGTAATGCCCGGTATCTTTTTAAGATCTCCTGTTTCTCTCCCTGTTCGTCAATAACCAGTTCTTGCATATTCGGTAATAAATCCGCCGGTAAAAGATTTAGGGCTGTATGTGCGTTCTAGGTGTTAATCCGGTTCTTGAAGGAAGCGAATGCGAGTACGCCCGGCATGCGGATTGAATTATACTTATTATTTTTGTGCTAATTTACAAAAGTCCAATGACATCTCCAGCTAGTGACGTTTGTGGAGGCTTCACACCCTCTCATACGGTTGGATGGCGTAAGTGTTTACTTCGGTTTTTTACTGCATTTTTTCTGCTTGCTGATGGCTTGATAACTAATACCGCCGGCCAGCAGCTTCAACAGGCGCGGCCTGGGCTGCCAGTGCACGAGACGCGGACCGCATCTCACACCGCCGCTGTGCAAATGGGCACGGGTACAGCGTCAGGTAAAGCGGTGAAACCGGCCTATGTGGTGCCTCAAAAGAGTGGTGATGCCGCTGGCAAGCAAACACCGGTTAATTCTCTTTCAGGCCTGCACATGAAAGCCGGAATTAATGATACGATTGTCCTTGCCGGATACATTGTCAATGGTGACACGCTTGGACATATATGGCTGGGAAACGTTGACGTTGTGGATAAAATGATCTACCATAACGATGCTGAACGAATTAAGTACCTGACCCTTAGACGAGATGTCTTAAAAGTACTGCCTTACGCGCGTTCTGCGGGTTACAAATACCGTATGCTTGAATGGCAGCTCAGTCAGACTACTGATAGGAAGAAGAAACGCGAGTTCGTTCGGGCGCTTGAAAAAGACATCAAGGACAATTATGAGAAACCGTTGAAGGATCTTACGATCACACAAGGCCGTATCCTCATCAAACTCCTTGACCGGGAAACTGGCCAAACGAGTTATGAACTTCTCAAAGATTTGAAAAGCGGATTCAGCGCATTCATGTTTCAGTCTGTCGCCGGGCTAATCGGAGACAACCTGAAGGATCATTATGATCCTCAACAGGATAAAGACATTGAGTTCATCATTCAGTCTTACGGCTATTAGAAGGCCATCGATTCCCGGGTTATTGTCTCGAACTAAAACAATGCGGGGCGTTTTACATTATGCTTTCATGATTTCTTGATCCAACACAGATGCCCAGTTTGTTTGAATTCACCGCGAACCGCATAGACGGTGAGCAGGTCTCCCTTGCCGAATACCGGGGGAAAGTAACCATGCTGGTAAATACAGCCACTGAATGTGGCTTTACTCCACAACTCAAAGAATTGCAGTCTTTATACGAGCAATACCATGGACGGGATTTCGAGATCTTGGCTTTTCCCTCCAACGATTTTGGCGATCAAGAACCACGGGAAGGCCATGAAATTGAGGAATATTGCGGGATTAACTTTGGCGTAACCTTTCCAATTTTCGCCAAGATCAGGGTCCGTGGCCCTCATGCCAGTGATCTATTTAAGTGGTTGGGCGATAAAAAGGCGAATGGCCGGTTTTCTTCTACTCCGCGCTGGAACTTTACCAAATACTTATTCAACAGGAGGGGAGAGCCTCAGGATTTTTATTATCCGTTCACCAAGCCTTCGAGTGCCCGTATCCGAAAAGATATTCAGCGGTTGCTCAATCTCCAAGCCTGAGCTCCTGAGCTATTACTTTTATTATGAATCTTGATCTACTGGTAATCGCATCACATCCCGATGATGCCGAAATTGGTTGCGCGGGCACGATCCTCAAACATATCGAAGCGGGCTATACAGTCGGCATCCTCGACCTTACCCATGGCGAGTTAGGTACCCGGGGAAGCGGACCCTTACGTTTGGAAGAGGCAAACGAAGCAAGCAGACGCATGGGTATTCATGTGCGGGAAAACATGGGTTTCAGGGACGGTTTCTTTCTAAACGACGAAATTCACAAGCTTGCTCTAGTCGAAAAGATCAGAAAATACCGGCCTCGAATCGTCCTGGCTAATGCTTTGTACGACCGTCATCCTGATCACGGACGAGCGTCTTCACTTATATCCGAAGCGTGTTTCTTAAGTGGTTTAAGGCGAATTGAAACTAGTCAGGAAGTCTGGCGCCCGGCGGCTGTTTATCATTTCATACAGGATTACTATATCAAGCCCGATTTCGCCGTCGATATTAGTGCTTACATGGATCGCAAGATCCATGTGATGGAGGCATACCGGAGCCAGTTCCATAACCCGGCTTCCAGGGATCCGCAAACTGTGCTATCGACCCCAGATTTCATGGAACGCATTCGTGCACGGGCCCGTGAGTTTGGACGCTTTACCGAGTCTGGATATGGTGAAGGGTACACGGCTGAGCGTACGATTGGGGTGAAAGATCTGTTCAACCTGATCTAATAACGAACACAACCGGCTTTGCGAACTGGAAAATAAGTTAGAAACTGCAGTTAGATTTGATCACTATTCCCGTGTGGTCAAGTACAAGGAGAAGATTGGCGACGAAAAGAAATTTCTTTATGCCGATCCTTCGTTTTTTCAAATCTTCAGTTTCAAGCTTTTGCAGGGAGATTCCAGGACGGCTTTAAACTCCCCGCGGCAAGTGATTTTGACTCAAACTACCGCAAACCGGTATTTTAATAGTAAGAACCCTGTAGGGCAGCAAATTAGTGTTGGTCCCGGGAAGGAGCCATACTTGGTAACCGGGGTTATGCAAGACTGCCCCGACAATTCACAGATCAAGTTTGATTTTCTGGCTTCATTTTCATCTTTGGGTCATGCTGATTGGGAGTCAACCTATTTTAATGCAAATTATACAACCTACTTCCTGCTTAAAGATCCGCAGGCTATCACCTCACTCGAGGCAAAAATCCCCCGATTTATGAAGCAGGAAATGCAAGGGAGTGGAGCGACAGTCAATTTCTTCCTAGAGCCTTTTCATGATGTACACCTGTACTCAAAGTATGATGGTTTTGAACCGGCGGGCAACATCCAGTACATCTATGTATTGGAAGCCGTGACCCTTCTCATACTTCTCATTGCCTGCTTTACCTACATCAACTTGAACACGGCACGCTCGCTCGAGCGGGCAAAAGAAATCGGTATCCGAAAGGTCATTGGGGCGGTGCGCAGTCAGCTGTTTTGGAACTTCATTGGTGAATCGGTCTTTTTGTGCTTTTTGTCTCTGATACTTAGCCTTGTGGCCGCATGTATTCTATTTGGGACTTTCAATAACCTAACTGGAAATCACCAATCGCTTACTGACCTTTTTTCCCCGGCATTCATAGTTTGTTTAGTTCTGATAACCCTGGTTATAGGTTTTTTGGCCGGCTTCTACCCCGCATTAATTCTGTCAAATTACTTACCTGTTAAAGTTTTGAAAGGGGCCTTTAAAAACTCAGACGAAGGGCGCTGGCAACGCAAAGCGTTAATTGTCTTCCAATTTGCTATCTCTGTATTTCTCATTGCTGCCACGGTTATCATTCAAAAGCAGCTTGATTATATCCAGAACAAGGACTTAGGGTATGACCGGGATAGAGTGCTGGTCATGCCTATAGACAGTAAAACCAACGTTAGTTTACTGAAAGCGCAGTTTAGAGAAAACAGTAATGTCGATCGGGTTTCGGCTTGCAGGAGTACACCGGTAGATATCGCGGGTGGCTATAACATACGTTCCTCGACCATGCCTGCAAGCCAGCAAATCGCCATCACTGCCGGGCCCATTGATGAGGACTTCGTAAAAACGGTTGGTCTCAGAATCGTGGCCGGGCAGGACCTCACCAGGCAGGACATGAATGACGCTTCTACCGCAGATAGCAGTAAAGTTACCTTTCAATTCATATTGAACGAATCTGCCGCAAAACTTTTAGGTTGGACCGCGCGTGGAGCTATTGGGAAAAGAATGTTTCTTGGCGCCACACGTCCCGGTTACGTCAAAGCGGTTATCAAAGATTTCAACTTTCAGTCACTTCATGAGGAGATAAAACCGCTTGTGTTATTTCCTGACATAACGTATAGCAGAAACCTGTTGGTCAAACTCAAGGGTAGAGACATCAAGCAAACGGTCTCTTTCTTGGAGTCGAAATGGAAATCTGTTAATCCAGACAGGCCCTTCGAATACCGCTTTCTTGACGAAGACTATAACGCGCTCTACATGTCCGAATCCAGGATGTCAACGTTGCTTGAACTGTTTGCCGGAATCGCCATTGCGCTTGCTTGCCTGAGCCTCTTTGGTTTATCATCTTACTCTGCGAGCCAGCGCGTTAAGGAAATTGGCATTCGGAAAGTGCTTGGCGGTTCTGTTTTTAGTGTGTCAACGCTGTTAGCAGTTGATTTTCTAAGACCTGTACTCACCGCTATCGCCTTAGGCGGTCCTATCGCCTGGTTGGTCATGAACCGGTGGGTCAGTGATTACGCTTACCGCATAACCGTGAGCTGGTGGGTGGTTGGCTACGCTGGGCTGCTTGTTGCAGCAATAGCTGTTGTCACAGTTTGGTTCCAGGCGTTTAAGGCCTCCTTAGCCAATCCGGTCCAAAGTCTCAAGAGCGAGTAAGAGTCTTTGACGCGAATTCTTTAAGAATGGATCTTGCGATAAAGATTCCCTGGTCGATCGTCTGTGCGTCCATGATCAAAGCTGGCCTGAATCGAATCGTATGGGTATAGCACCCCAGGAACAGGACCTGTTTTTCAAGGCCTCTTTTGATGAACGAGTCTCTCAGGACCGGCTCATGGAAATCAAAGGCACACAGGAGCCCCCGCCCGCGGGCATTGAAGATGAGCAAAGAAAACTCTTCGCAGAGCGCTACCAGGCACTGAAGCAGATAGGCTCCGGTGTAGCTTGCTTTGTCGAGCAAACTATCCTCGTGAATGATCTCGAGTATGCGCTGTGAGCGCACCATATCCACCAGATTGCCGCCCCAGGTCGAGTTTATCCGGGAAGAAACCCTAAAAACGTTTTCCTTTACTTCGTCAAGCCGTCGAGAAGCAAGTATACCACAGATCTGCATTTTCTTGCCAAAGGCCAGAATATCCGGACGGGCATCTTTGCCAAAGTGTTCATGGAGCCAAAACCGGCCGCTTAGCCCGACACCGGTTTGAACCTCATCGTAGATTAAAAGACATTCCTCTTCGTCACATATTTGCCTAAGCGCTTTAAAAAATTCGGGACGTGCGTGGTTGTCACCGCCTTCGGCCTGTACCGGCTCGGTGATGATGGCGCAAATTTCATCTGGATTTTCAGCGAACGCTTGTTTGATCAATGTGATCACTTCCTGTTCCTTCGCGATCACGTCTTGCAAAGACTGCTCATTGAGCGGGTAAACGACTTTTGGAAAAGGAACCCTGGGCCAGTCAAATTGGGCAAACCACTTCGTTTTCAACGGCTGGGTATTGGTTAAGCTTAGTGTATACCCGGAGCGGCCATGAAATGCTTGCTCAAAATGCAACACTTTGTGACCTCTTTCGGCTCTTAACCCTTTAGCAAAGTTTTTTTGAACCTTCCAGTCCATCGCCGCCTTGAGAGCGTTCTCAATAGCCAGGGAACCGCCGGCTATAAAGAATGCGTGTGGCAGATACGAAGGGATACCGGTCTCCGAAAAGCACTTTACAAAGGCTGCGTATTGAACCGTGTAGATATCTGAATTACTGGGGTTTGCAAGGGCAGCTTCCAGTAAATTTTCCCTAAAGTCACCTTCGGCCTTCATTTTTGGGTGATTATATCCTAATGGAACCGACGCGAAGCAGGTGAAGAAATCCAGCAGATTGCGATCATGTAATGAATCGTACATGTAAACCCCATCACTACGATTGATGTCGTAGACTAGGTCATAACCGTCTGCCAGAATGTGACGGCTTAAAATCTCCTTGACCGAACCTGGAAGTGGATTCGTGGATCGCATGGCAGGAATCAGTGAATCTGTGAACGGTTCTGACACGGGTATGGAAAGGATGTAAGCGACTCTAAGTTACACTTTTAGAAAGATTTTCCGGCGGTAAAAGAAGGCCAGTAGGGGTAGGAACAGCAATGCGTAGCACAACGACCACAATGCCGAAGATGCTTCAAGGGGAATTGGTATAGGCTGAAAAATATGCTGATAGAGGTATGTAAAGAGCCCTACTGTTCTTCCACCGGCTCCTGGTAGATAGATATATCCCAGCAAAGTTTCCAGTGTTTCGGCGCATGCGTAGGCCAGAATTGAGTTCATCCCAAAAAACAGAAAAGGCTTTGTCCAGGACTTCATTCCCCTGAGATCAACCAAATAATAGCATAAAGCAAGAAGCAGACTTGCTATCCCTGCAGTGACAAGCACAAACGAACTGCTCCAAAGATTTTTGTTAAGGGGGAAAAAAAAAGCCCAAATAATGCCCACGACCAAATAAAGGGTACCCGATGTCACAAGCCAATTGACTTTTGCCTTAGGCGCGGCCTGGCTTTTAAGTTTATAACCAGCAAGGATACCCAGCAGGCCCGTGGAGATCGACGGCAAGGTGCTCAAGACACCTTCTGGATCCCAAAATAAGGTAGACCTGTAAAGATGCTGTGTTCCCAGAACCGCCCGGTCTAAATAGGCTTCAAAATTAAGGGCGGGATCGAAATTAGCCGGAGCTACACCGGGAACTGGTACCCAGTGCATAAGAAAATAATATAACGCCAGCAAAGTGCCTGCGAGCCAGGCGATCTGATTTCGGCTTAAAACCAAAAACAGGCTTGCGGCGGCCATGTAAACCAGACCAATTCGCTGCAAAACACCAGGGTATCTCATATAAGCAAAGAAATCCTGTACACTAAAGGTGTGGAGTTCCCTTCTTGAAGGTAAAGAGTGGATCGCAATACCTATGAGGATCAAAAGAAGTCCTCGTTTTAGTATCCTGAGGAATAGTCTTGGATCATAGCCGTCGGTGATTTCTTTACGCTTGCTGCCTGCCAGTGCGAATGTGATCGAAACACCCGAAATAAATAAGAATGAAGGAAAGACCAGGTCGGTTGGGGTAAGGCCATGCCAGGAGGCATGTTCGAGAGCCGGGTAGACTGCTCTGGGATTCCCTGGATTATTGACGATGATCATAAAAAGGATCGTGATTCCCCTAAAAACATCCAGAGAGACAAGCCTTTCTTTTTTCTCGACTGCTAAAACAGGAGCAGACATTCCGGCATTATTCATTAAGTAATGTAGTAAATTCTACTTTTCGCTGTCTTTATCTTTGGAAATGGACATAGAGGGCATTCGTTCAGGCGGCGACGATGATAAAAAAATGAATGCAGGTCCTGACTTAGCCAGCGACTTGAGCCCTGCAGTGCTTTTGCCCTTAGACACCTGGTCAGAGGACCTGGCCGAAGAAGGTGAAGAAAGTGACCTGTTTGAGCACCTTAAGATTGTCGTTGATAGGGGACAGTCTTTGCTTCGGATCGACAAATTTCTTTTAAACCGTCTGGAGCATACCTCCCGCAGCCGCATACAACATGCCGTGGATGCAGGCAACATACTGGTTAACGCCAAGCCGGCAAAACCAAGCTATAAGGTCAAACCGGGCGACGTTATTACCATAGTTCTTGCTTACCCGCCAAGGGACATTGAAGTCTATCCCGAAAACATTCCGCTCGATATATTCTATGAAGACGAGGATATAATCCTGGTCAATAAACCGGCGGGCATGGTTGTTCATCCTGGATTCAACAACTACGATGGGACGCTTGTGAATGCTCTTGCCTGGCATTTTGACCACTTGCCCTCGATGCCCGGGAACCCGAGCCGACCGGGCCTGGTCCACCGCATCGATAAAGATACCACAGGGCTTATACTCATTTCAAAGAATGAGTTTGCCATGACCTGGCTGGCGAAACAGTTCTATGATCATACCATCGATAGAGAATACCATGCACTGGTTTGGGGCAATACACCCGATGAAGGGGAGGTTAGCGGTTTCATTGGACGTAGTATGAGAGATCGGCGCGTGATGGAGCTTTACACCGATGAGGAGAAAGGCAAGTGGTCGCTGACACGCTTTAAAACCGTGGAACGTTTTGGGTATGTATCCTTGGTCTCCTGTAAGCTCGAAACGGGGAAGACGCACCAGATCAGAAGCCACATGCGTTCAATTGGTCATCCACTTTTTGGTGATCCAATGTATGGAGGGGATTTCGCCGTCAAAGGTCAGAACACAGGTTCCTACAAGCAGTTTGTCGATAACGCCCTTAAGCTTATGCCGGGACAGGCCCTGCATGCACGTACGTTAGGCTTTATTCATCCCCAAAGCCGTAAAATGCTGTTTTTTGAAAGTGAATTACCATTGAATTTTAGACTTTTGCTGGATAAATGGCGCAATTACAGTTTGGGTACAAGCAATCAGGCCGGCAGCTCATAAACCTGGACGGCGCCATTTTGGAAGAAGGACTTGTTCCATTTCATCGGCTGAGCCGCGCTTTCAAATTTGGTGACGGTATTTTTGAACGCGTTCGATGGCTTGATGGTTTGTTTGTGCATGCCGCCCTGCATGCTTCCCGCCTGGCAGCGGGGATGAAGATCTTACAACTGGGTGGCGATTTCAAGCTTACTGAACATTTCATTAGGGAGCAGTGCGGGCTGCTTTTTACCGCACGAATTGACGCTGGTGCGAGCGTCCATTCTTCTCAAGAATTCCTTCGCAGCGCCGGATTTCGGATCAGTGTTTTTCGCAAGGATGCCAGTGAAGAAGACCATACCATTGGAATGTCAGACTTTTCGTTTTTAATCGAGCTCGAATCTATCCAGGATCCCGCTTATAGCCTGAATGTGAGAGGCAGCCAGATTGTATTATTTACCGAAATCATCGTCCCGCGAACAAGTCTTTCGGCCTTAAACACCCTTAGTGCCATTCCGTTTATATGCGCGAGTCTTTATGCCAAGCGCGCCGGTGTAGACGTAGCCCTGCTGCTCAACGCTGAAGGTAATCTTGTTGCGAGCAGCACTGGCGGGAACATTTTTATGGCGAAAAATAACGCCTTTTATACCCCTTCTTTATCGGAGGGTTGCGTTAACAGCGTCATGCGGGCTGTCATCCTAGAGCTTCTGCAAGTTGACGGCTTTCGCGTTCACGAACTGGCCATACCTACTACGGCCTTGGACGAAGCGGATGAGCTTTTTATAACCGATGATATAGGCGGTGTTTTCTGGGTCTCTGGCTTCAAGCACCACCGGTACTTTCAGTCGGCTTCAAAGCGCCTTATAACAAGGCTTAACCAGTTGATCACCCAGCAGGAACCTCCGATTGCTTCGTCGCTGACGGTTCGTTCCCAGTAATAAGTAAAAAAAAGGTATCGTTCCTTGTGAATGGAAGGGCTCAAATTATTTATGCTTTTGCTGGGTTCAAAAGCGGCTGGACGGCATGTTGAGCAACACGACTTCTTTTTCGGAATCGCCGCTTCGCTCAAGGAGCTTGTTCCCGAAATTAAGGCATTTTGGGAAGAGGCAGGCGACAGTATTCATATTGACGGCTGGCGTGAAGTTACCTGCGTCGAAGATTATACGGTGAATGTTGTACCGCTTAACCAAGCTGCAACGCTTAGCGAGATGGAACCCCGGACCGCCGCCAGTGAGAAACTGTTTTTCATCAACCTTGGGGGCTATCTTCCTGGTAGGTTTGAAGAACAGCATTACCCGGTACTAACGGTGAAACCTGACAAGGCTTCGGCATTCAGAACAGCCAAAAGCACTGGCTTTTATTGGGAGAACCAGTTTGAGGGTGCGAGGTCACACATTGACGATAAGTATGGAATTGACGTTGATGATCTTTATCAAATTGAAGAGGTGCTTTCGCCCGCGCAAAAAGAGAAGTATCGCATTGAGCTTACTTTGCGGCCTGAGCTGGCAAAAGACTCTTTAAATATGGGTTATTTGCAGTTGAAGCATTTGTAAGGCTAGGCCAGGTTAGCACACCTAAAACCGGTAGCCCTTCAAAAAATCGACAACTTGCATTTTCTTCTTGCTTTCCAACTGGATCTCTTGCAGGTCAAGCCACCTGTCGCTGGCACGTACCCTAAGGAACGTTTTACCGTCAGAGTCAAAAGTCCCGGGCTTAGCATCATCTTTAGTAGAGTCTGAGCCGGGAAAAGAAGCCTTGTAGATCTTAAGCTGTTTCTCCTGCAGATAGGTGTAGGCCGAAGGGTATGGACTCAAGCCTCTGATGTGGTTAAAGATGACCCGGGCTTCCTGGTCCCAGTTGATGAGGGTATCTTCTTTTAAGAGCTTAGGAGCCGTTTTCAAGTCGGCCGGCGGGACCTGCGGCTGGGTGGTCTCGGTATAATGACCTGTTAAGATCGCGTCAACAGTTTCAAGAACTAAGTCTGCTCCGGTTAACATCATTCGGTCGTGAAGCTCCCCCGCCGTTTCACTGGGGCCTATGTCCAGCAGCTTCTGGGACAGTATGTTACCGGTGTCGATGTTTTCATTTAGGAAAAATGTCGTTACCCCGGTTTCAGCCTCTCCGTTCATAATGGCACGATTAATTGGTGCCGCGCCCCTGTACTGGGGTAATAGGGATCCATGCAAGTTTATGGTTCCTTTTGGCGGCATAGCCCATACCTGCTGCGGAAGCATCCTAAAAGCCACGACAACCTGAAGTTCGGCATCAAGACTTTTTAACGTCTCCAAAAACGCGGGGTCTTTTAGCTTTTCGGGCTGAAGCACATACAAGTCTTGGCTAACGGCGAATTTCTTAACTGCTGTTTCGGCAAGTTCCTGTCCCCTTCCCGAAGGTCGATCGGGCGCAGTAAGGACACCTACAATCTTATGGCCTTTACGAAGTAATAGTTCAAGGCTGGGAACTGCGAATTCGGGCGTGCCCATAAAAACAATACGCATCAGGGGTAGAGAAGATATTTTTGCCGTATACGTTTAAATTGGTCCAGGGGCTCTTTCCAACTAAGCCTGATCTGGGATTCGGGCACACCGCGCTCAATCTGGCCGCGCAGCACGGTGTTACCGGCAAGCTTCTCGAAATAACGGTTGAAGAACTTCGATTTGTCGGGAAAGTTCGCGTAAGCATTCAGGAGGTAACTCAAGGTGATCGTATCAGGCCGAAGTTTTGGCACAGCGTCCTGGGAGTTATTTTTGAGGTCGTCGCCGCCCGCCGCCGTGCGAAGGTCAACGCCGTGACACAAAACACCCTCATACGGAGGATGCTTGCTCTTTCCGGCCAGGCTTTGAGGCTTGAAACTAAAGCTAGTGTTCTTTAAAAGAGGATGTCCATAAACCTCGAACGCGAAATCTGTCCCCCTTCCTACGCTGATCACCGTCCCTTCAAATAGACACAGCGACGAGTATAGGAATATCGACCGGGCGCTGGCAAGATTAGGCGACGGAGCTATAGGAAGCTCATATGGAGTCCTGTGGGTATAAGCTTGCAGCTTAATGACTTTTAGCGACGCTTTGAGTCCGGGTCCCAGCCAGCCCTCACCGTTGATCATCTGCGCGTATTCGCCTATGGTCATGCCATAAGTGATGGGTACGGGATGTAATCCCACAAACGAGCGGCAGGTGAGCGTATCTAACACAGGACCATCAATGCGAAAGCCATTCGGATTTGGTCTGTCCAGGATCAATAGGTCCTTGTGCTCTGTCGCACAGGCTTTCATCACATAATGAAGCGTGCTTAAATAGGTATAAAAACGCGCACCTACATCCTGAAGGTCAAACACAACAAGGTCTACATCACTGAGGTCTTGGGCCGAAGGCATAACGTGCTTTCCATAAAGCGAGACTATCTCCAGCCCGGTCTTAGGATCGTGCGCATCGCCCAGTATTTCACCTGCATCTGCAGTACCTCTAAAGCCATGTTCGGGGGCAAATATCTTTTTGATGGGTATGCCCAGTGAAAGCAGGCTGTCAACAAGGTGCACCTGTTTTATTCTGGATGAGGGATTGACAACAAGGGCAAGACGTTTGCCTTTTAGCAGCCCGAGATAGCTGGCCGTTGCCTCGGCCCCGCAAATTATCTTTGAAGGCCCAAGTATCTGTTGTGCAGCTCTGTAAAGAGGCTTTCGCTCCACTCCTGAACGCGTGTCAAGCTGTTGGCCGAAGCCAAATTGCGCCATGAACAACCACAAAAGCACTATTCGCATACCATATTGCCGAACACTAGCATGTATGCCAGGTGTTAAGCCTGGTCAAATGTCTATTTTTATGTGCCAAACGGACAGCAAATTTGAGGTACTATGAAGTTTTTGTTGCCCGCAGGTTTAGCTTCCAGGCTGTAAGACCGTTTTCACGTCTTATTGTTCGAATCGCAATCGCGGGTATCGCGCTAGGTCTAAGCGTAATGATCTGCTCAGTCGCTATTCTGACTGGTTTCAAAGGAACGATACGCGATAAGCTAATAGGCTTTAACGGTAATCTTCAAGTGACCCGTTTAAATCTAAACCAGTTCGAAAACGATCCTTTCAAAATCGACCCCAAGCTTTTTAGCAGGCTGCGTGGTGTAAGAGGCGTTATGAAAGTAACTGCTTTTGCCAACAAAGCGGGGATACTGAGTTCTCAGGGTGAGATCGAGGGAGTCATCTTGCGCGGTGTAAGCCCCTCGAGAGGCGACGACTACCTGTCTGACAATTTGGTTGCAGGGAAACCTCTGCGTCTAGGGGGAGATACCGTTTCGACCGATATTCTCATAAGCCGCATCATTGCTAACCGCCTCAAGATCAAAGCGGGGGATCATGTTCTCATGTATTTCGTGCAGCAACCTATGCGAACCCGTAAGTTATTTGTCCGTGGCATTTATGACCTGGGAATGGACGAACTCGATAAGACTTTCGTCATTGGGGATATACGCCTTATCCAGCGTCTAAATGATTGGACTTTTGACGATGCAGGAGGGCTCCAATTGGGCCTTCGGGATTTTGGTTCCATGGAAGCCATGCAAACCTCAATCAACAAAGTTCTGCCCGTTCATCTTAAAGTGTTCACAATTAAAGATATCTACCCGCAGTTATTTGACTGGCTCACGCTGACCGACGTCAATGTGCAGGTTATCCTAGTACTCATGCTGCTCGTCGCGGGGATTAACATGATTTCGGCCTTGCTTATCATGATCCTGGAAAGAACCCCCGCCATCGGTATCCTCAAAGCCATGGGCAGCACCGACCAAAGTATCCGCGAAATCTTTCTCGGAGTCTCGGCCTACCTCATTGGGCTGGGGATGATCATCGGAAATGTCATTGGCCTCGGGTTTTGCCTCATTCAAAATGCCACTCATGCGATCAAGCTCAATCAGGAGGTATACTACATGTCGTACGTCCCCATCGATCTCAACTGGCAGGCGGTTCTGCTTTTGAATCTTGGGACCCTGGTCGCTTGCCTGGTCATGTTAATCGTTCCAAGTTACCTGGTCACACGCATCAATCCCTTAAAGGCTATCCGGTTTAAGTAAGGCCGAAGTTAAAACGTCGTGCGTGATACCCACCGGTAGTTGCCGTCGATTCAAAACCTGTATACAGTCTACTAGACGGTAATAAACTTCGTTTTCTTTTAACAGTCTTCGAATGGTTACAATGAAGGGGTAGCTTCGCGTTAAGGAATTTAAACCTTGCCCATGAAAAGTTTGAAGCCAACAAAAGTCAAAACAGTATCGCAATATCATCAGCTCATGGGGCTTCCAAAGCCGGAGCATCCGTTAATCAGTGTGCTCAATTTTGAGTCTATTAAACTTGCCCGTCGGGATGAGCCACTAAGCCTTATCCAGAGTTTCTACTCCTCCGGGTCAACTCTTTAGTATTGCAGCGGAGGAAGACTTGAAGCATTCTGGGTGGCTCTTACTTGTCCATCCCGATTATTTATGGAATACCTCATTAGCGCGAACCATCGCGCAATACAAATACTTTGGGTACTCTACCAAAGAAGCGCTGTGTCTTTCAGAAAAGGAGGAATTTCTCGTCACGGGGCTTATCGGAAACATTAAGCAGGAGTACCATTTAAATATGGACACGTTCAGCCAGAATGTGATCATTGCCTAGCTTGACTTGTTACTTGCCTATGCCGATCGATTTTATCACCGGCAGTTTATCACCCGAAAGATTACAAATTATACGATCCTCAATCGTATGGAAGAAGTTCTCGTCGCATACGTGAATGATGAAACAGCCCTAAGCAGGGGACTGCCTACAGTTCAATATATCGCCGACGCGCTCAACATATCGCCTAATTATTTGAGTGAACTGTTAAAGGTGCTGACCGGACGAAGCACCCAGCAACATATCCAAGATAAATTGATAGAGATAGCCAAGGAACGGTTATCCTGCACCGAGTTATCTGTCGCTGATATTGCTTATCAACTAGGGTTTGAGCACTCCCAGTCTTTGAGCAAATTGTTCAAGAGCAAGACCAACCTTTCACCTTTGGCCTTCCGACAGTCATTCAATTGAACGCGTCTTTTTATAATCGAGGATTGGGTTATAAAATCCTTAGATCTGGTTACATTAAATGCCTCGACGGCTCAGACCTTTGTTGAAAGAAACAATAGATAAAACCGTCATGAAAATTACAATTACAGGCTCTATAGGCAACATAGGCAAACCACTGACGCAAGAGTTGGTTCAAAGAGGACATCAAGTAACGGTTATCAGCAGCAATTCTGAGAAACGACCGGCCATTGAAGCGCTTGGGGCTTCGGCAGCTATAGGTTCCCTGGAAGATGTTGATTTCCTCACTTCCACCTTAACGGGTGCTGACGCACTATTTGCGATGGTTCGCCTAAAATCGCAGAGCCTGATCATCATGGGTATTTTAGAGGAATTGTTAGCAGCTATATAAAAGCCATCGAACGGTCTGGGGTAAAGCGGGTCATTTATCTAAGTAGCTGGGGGGCAGATTTGAGTGAGGGCACGGGCTTCATTGTCGGTCATAATGATGCTGAAAACAGGTTGAACGAACTATCTGGCGTAGACATCACCCATCTTCGCGCCGGTTACATCTACTCTAATCTGTATGCTTTCGTGAATATGATCAAGAACATGGGCAATATTGGCAGCAATTATGGCGGAGAAGACAAGCTTGTCTTAGTCCACCCGAGTGATATAGCCGCAGCTGCCGCCGAAGAATTTGAGACAATGGATAATGGTTATAGAGTGCGCTATGTTGCCAGTGATGAGCGGACGGCTAGTGAGACTGCGAAAGTGCTTGGTGATGCCATCGGCAAACCAGATTTACAGTGGATGACTTTTAGCGACCAGCAAACCCAAGAGGGTTTACAACGGACCGGAATGCCGCCATTCATGGCCGCCAGTCTAGTTGAACTCGGAGCAAGCATTCACAGTGGCGCATTAGGGCGTGATTACGAGCTCCACAAACCCAAGAGTTTGGGTAAAATAAAAATTGAAGACTTTGCAAAAGACTTTACTGCCGCATTCCAGGCATGATTTCAATTCTAGTTTAGAGAACGCCGCAGGGAACCATCTTCTGAAAATTAAAATTGTTTTCAGGAATCTATAAATCTACATTACTGAAAATATCCTTGAATGCAATTTCCATACTGCTTATTTCTCCATCCGTTAACTTGTCAAAGTCTTTACGACGCCGTCTAGGAAACACACCTTTATTTTGATATAAGAACATTATCATCAAGTTGATATCTTTATCTGGCATATCGGCGATGTTTTGCAATTCGTGTTTTAATTCATCATAGTTCTTTATAAAGTCTAACTCTTCAGGCATATCCTGATTAATGGTCTCTTGTATTGTTTTAGCTAAATAGGTAGACTGCACAGTCAGGTCAGGATAACGAAAGTACGCTTCAACCTCTTCTGGATTATTTACCTCTAATGTTCCATCGGGTTTTCTGATATAGCTGATTCGTTGACTCAGCGGCTTGGAATATTGTTCCAATGTGGTATCATATTCATCCATATGGTTGAGCATATGAGCAGACACAGGAATGATTAAACCATCGGGTACGACACCATCCCTGACCAGCATGTCGTGTATAAGAAAACGATGCAATCTTCCGTTGCCATCCTCAAAAGGATGGATAAACACAAATCCGAAAGCGATCAGTGCGGCTCTTATGATAGGGTATGTACCTTGGGTTTTACCTGCCGCAATCTTTAGCCCATTCATTAATGACGCAATGTATTGTGGCGGCGGACAGATATAATGTATTAGTTCATTACCGTGCGGTAATAATTGACCAATGTAAGTTTGAAAATCACGGAAACCTGGAGAAGCAAATCGTGGATCAACAATCGACCTTTGTAACTTTGTCAGACTCGTTTCACTGAGCATTTGTTCGCTTGGCTCCCTGCCTGCTTGCATTAACAAAGCAATGAATCGATTTATCCGCTCCGCTGACGGTTTTTCTTTTTCAATTTCATAAGAGGAGCGGGTCTCTTTACTATAGAGGTAATTAGTGGCTCTCCGAAAGATATTTGCCGAGTACTTTGCCCTTAGGTGCTCGATCCGCAATCTAATATCTGTGCTTAGTAATTGATTTAAAGCATTAGTTCTCCTGATCACCGGACAAAATAAAGCAGTGCCTAATAAATTATTATTAATCCGCCAACGATTATCTTTTGTAACGTGCCCAGTTATATAGGCGCGTTTTTCGAGTAGGTCGGTATAGTTACCAGAGATCAGGTGAGGCAAGTCCAATCTCACACCACCAAGAAATTCATATAAAAAACCAACTTTACGGGCGTATATACCTGATGGGGACATCGAAATGAACTCTTCAATATCCTGAGGATTCATTTCTTTGAAAACACCTTTTAGAAACGGAAGGTCTAAGTCATCATATTTTAATGAGAAAACGATATGTGCTAAAGGTGTGTCTTTGTCAGGAGCATACCTTCTGCCATAAATTTGACTTACTTCGGCTTGACTATTTGTTTCAACTTTTTCATTACTGCCTATGTATGAATGATGTGTCAGGCGGTAATTTTTTAGGTTGAAATGTTGTCGGAGCCATAAATTACCAACAGTTCTTAGAGCCATTTATACTGTAAAATCGATTCCTTAACTGTAAAGTAATTATGATTTCACAAATATACAGTAAAATGATTAAGTGATTCCTTTAATGCGAATTGGCACGGGATAATCCTCAAAACACGCTCTACCTAGTGCTTGGTGGCTCTTTTTAACTGCTGAATGCACTTATACTTTTGATTATCAGCAGTAAGTGAATAAATCAACAATTCGTTAACATAAACTTAACTCGACTTATCTTATTTGGAAACATTGAGGTAATAGATTTAACGATCTATGGACCAAAGACAAAAGTGGGATGTCATAATCGTCGGTGCAGGAGCTCTTGGTTCGTTTCACGCACTCTTTGCTGCACAAAAAGGTCTGCGCGTTCTGCTGCTTGAAAAAGATCTTCGTCCATCGGAGGCCACTGTTCGAAATTTTGGCCAGGTGATTCCTTCAGGAATGAAAAAGGGCGAATGGTTTGAATATGGCCGTACAAGTCTTGAACATTATAAATCGATCCAGCAAGAATTTGATATCTCAGTGCGTAGGAATGGCACTACGTATTTGGCTTCAACAGCCGGGGAGTTACAAGTCCTCGCTGAAAAAGCGGCTGAGTACCGTAACATTGGTTATGAATGCGAAGAACTAGACCGGGAGCAATGCCTGGCCCGGTTCCAGGCCGTGAAAAGCGAATACTGCATTGGAGGGCTTCATTTTCCTCAGGAGGTAAGCATAGAGCCAGAAAGCATGATCCACCGGCTGCACCAGTATCTAATCGCAAAGTACCGTGTTGACTACCGGCCGTGTACCCCGGTAAGGGAATGTGTCGTTAGAGATGGGCAATGTGAGGCTACCGATAGTTCTGGCCATAAGTATCAGGCGTCGAAACTATTTATCTGCAATGGCCGGGACTTCAAGTTTTTGATGCCTGATGTATTTTCCAATTCTGACCTTGACCTGGTGAAGCTCCAAATGATGTCTACCTATCCGATGAAGGAAATAAAGCTTCCCGGCTCGGTACTTTCAGGACTTTCCCTTCGCAGGTATAAAGGGTTCGCCTCATGCCCGTCTTATAGCACGCTTACCTCGACGTATCTTAAACCAGACCTGAAAGAGTGGGGAATACACGTTCTTTTCAAACAGGCGTTAGACGGATCGATCATTATTGGCGACTCGCATGAATATGCCGAAGTTTCAACCTGTGACTCGATCGATTACAGGATCGAGGACCATGTCAACCAGCTTATTTTGGACGAAGCGAGGCAAATCGTCGACTTACCGTCGTGGGCCATAAGACGGCATTGGAATGGGTTTTACAGCCAGTCCCGCAGCAGTGAGATCTTTCAAAAGACGGTGGACAACCGCATTCATATTGTCACCGGTATTGGGGGTAAAGGCATGACGACTTCCTGTGGGTTTTCCAAATCCAATATTGAGCGACTTTTCGCCTGAGAAAGGCTGAAAAAAGCAGGGCATAAAGTTTTAACTCTGAGCTAGCTCTTCGGTTTCGGGCTTCTGAAATGGACTTTTAGTGTCAACCGTATTGGGGTCACTCTCATAGTCGGGATGTGAAGCCTCGGCAGCCGTACCCGCAGCAGCCCAAAGGTGTTCGTTGGCCGCGATATAGCGCTCGGCATCCATAGAAGCGATGCATCCGCTGCCTGCCGCGGTGATCGCCTGCCTATAATTCTTGTCCTGTGCGTCGCCACAAGCGAAAACACCTGGAACGTTGGTGAAGCTCGTACCGGGATGAGTGATAATATAGCCGACGTCGTCCAAATCAAGCCAGCCCTTAAAAATTTCGGTGTTCGGTTTGTGGCCTATTGCCACGAAGAACCCAGTAATATCCAAAATCCGCTCGGCACCGGTAGCGGTATTGGCCACCCGTACACCACTTACAGTTTGCCCATCACCAGTGATTTCTAGTGTTTCATGATTAAAGAGAACCTCAATGTTTAGAGTGTTTAATACGCGTTCCTGCATGAACTTTGAAGCCCGTAGACGGTCACGGCGAACCAACATGTAAACTTTGCGACACATCTTGGCAAGATAAGTGGCTTCCTCGGCCGCTGTGTCTCCCGCACCGACTATTGCGACATCATGTCCTTTAAAGAAAAACCCGTCGCACACCGCACAGGCCGAAACGCCGAATCCATTGTATTTTTGCTCAGATTCTAAACCAAGCCATTTTGCCGAAGCTCCCGTCGCAATGATGACTGTATCGGCAAGGATGGTTTTTGATTCGTCGATAACAACCTGGTGAGGATGCCCAGTGAAATCAACTTGCGAAGCGTAACCAAAGCGAATGTCGGTTCCAAAACGCTCTGCCTGCGTGCGCAGGTCCTTCATCATATCCACGCCTTGGGTTCCGTTTGGGTAGCCGGGGAAATTTTCGACATCTGTCGTCAAAGTAAGCTGACCACCTTCCTGAATACCTGTATACAGGACCGGTTTAAGATCTGCCCGCGCGGCATAGATCGCTGCTGTATAACCTGCCGGACCAGAGCCAATAATAAGGCATGCTACATGTTCAGGATTTAACTTTTCCATCTGCTTTCTAACTATCCTTCTTTAAACACCTTTAACCTCCAAAAAGTTCGCTCACCCTTCATGGCGAGCTCAGCATCGTATTCACGGCGAGCTCAATTTGAGGATTCCAAGGCCGAGCAATATACAGGCGCTAAAACTCATTAAAGTTCCAATAAGCACATATTCGGCCTCTTTTTTTTGAGTGCTTTGCTTGAGATCATTAAACCTTATAATTGATTTGGCGGTTATCAAAAAACCAATCGCCTCAAAATGCTGAACCAGCACAAATGTAAGGATCAGGACGCGCTCCAGTTTTCCGATCCACTTGCCGGCTTCATTAAGACCTTCGCTCTCGGGCATTTGCATTCTCCATCGTCTTGTCGCGATACTGATGAGGCGGTCAAGAGGCCATAGACACGTAAAGTAACCCAAGATGATCCACCCTGCCCGCACGTTTTCGCTAAGCTCAAGCAGCCAGCGTGCCGCATAGAGAAAGCTTTCATTAAGGCCTAACCAGGCAATCAGGGTCCCTAGAAGAAATAAGATTTCTGCCAGGATGAAGCGCCTGGCAGTCGGTGGCTTTCTTCCTTCGGCCTTATGGGATGCAGCCGAAAAGACGAATACAAAGGGGAGGAGCCAAACAGCCTCATACCGCCCGCAAAACGCATACGCCACCACCGCTTCGGTCACAGACGGCAGGAGCACAGCCAGTCGGGGAAATACTTCGGCAAGGACTTCGGCCATTCGCGGCCGCCGCTCCACAAGCCGTTCCACCAGCCGGTCTGCGCGCAAAGGCCGAACTGAAATCATATACCGCACCAGGATATGCGCGAGAAGCAGCCTGATCAGAATGATCACGTCCATAAGCCGGCGGGTCTACCTAACATCGAATTCAAGGTCGTGCATTTTTTTCATGAAGCGTTCTGAGATCTTTTCAACGAGGTCAAAAGACGAGGCTCTTAATTTTTGATGGATTGCCGGCTGGCTTTCTTGCAATGTATCGCCAATCTTCTGCTGCGTCGTGTTTTCAAGCGCGAGGCTCACTACTTTCCCCTGAGCGGCCGACCACTGGCCAATCAGATTATCCAGGCTCATGCAGTGAATAGCAAATTCGGCATTGATCTCAGGATCGGGTGTCGCCAGCCGTATACGTTCAATCCTGGAGTCCTTCATCTCATCCAGCAGTTTTCCCGACAGGTGGAACGCTTCACCGTCGGCCTCCTCAAGGCGCTCGCGGTTATACGTAATTTGACCGACTCCAATAGCGATTCGCGCCTGTAGATACCGACTTGTTTTCTGATGGTTGAGGCTCGCCAGCTCCGAATGTATACGTAGGGCAAGTTCCATTGCCAGGCCCGTTGTTGAGATCACCACTTGAAAGCTGTCCCCTCTAAATAAGGTGAGGGGGAAAAGTGTCCAGTAGCTGTCCTTCCGCTTTTCCAAGTCTTCTGAGAATTCATGGATCCAATGAATAAACTTATCCCTATGCTCTGCAGTGAGCCTTTCTGACATGATTAGGTCTGCGGTGATCACCGCATATAACTTATTCCCGCTTTTTAGCTCTCCGCTCAATACTTGTATCTGTAAATTACTTTATTTTCGATTTCTGACAGTCTATGAGCCAGTTAATAAGTGTTTTCGCTTATATACTGTAATTATAAGTGAATTTGCTTATAAATGATGTTTATAAGTGTTTTTGCTTATAAAGTGATAGGCTTAGAGTGGTTAAGGCGGAAGTTAAGGAAGCTGAATGATTAAAAAACAACGTATCCTGTACCTGATCATCCTGGGTGCAGGGTTCATAATTACCATGAGGACTGGCGTGGCGAGTGCCCAGGACAAAGCTGAAAGGCAGCAGATCTATCTTACAAAGAATTGGAAATTCAGGCAAAGCGGTGTAAAACACGCCCTGCAAGATTCGGCCCATACCCTAAAACACACTAAAGGCAAAGGGGGCCAGTCCTGGACAGCAGCCCAGGTCCCGGGCACAATCCATACCGATCTTTTAGCCGCCCATTTAATTCCCGAACCCTATTACCGTACCAATGAAAAGCTGCTAGGCTGGGTAAGTGACGCCGACTGGGATTACCAGACGACTTTTAAAGCCGATAAAAGACTGCTAGCCCATGAGGCGATCGGGCTGGTATTCGAAGGCCTGGATACTTATGCGAAGGTTTATCTGAACGACAGCCTCATCATTTCGGCCGACAATATGTTCCTGCGCTGGGAAGTCCCCCTCAAAGGCCGGCTTAAAGAAGGTGAAAACGTACTGCGCGTTCATTTCGAATCGTCGTTAAAAAAAGTCATGCCCGCATATAATCGCCTGCCTTACAAGCTTCCTGCGAGCAACGACCAAGCCGAGGTCAAGCTGAGTATGTTCACTCGTAAAGCCCCCTACCAATACGGTTGGGACTGGGGACCACGCCTGGTGACAGTGGGTATTTGGAAGCCGGTGTACCTCGTGGCCTGGAACACGGCAAGGCTGGAGAATGTCCATTTTCGCCAGAAAAGCCTTACCGACCAAAAAGCGTCCCTGACGGCAAGCATTGAGATCGAAGGCCGTGAAGGATCGCACACGGTACTTTTGGAAGTTTCCAGTAAACGAGCAGGCATACACAACCTCAAAACGCTCGTGACGCTTGAGAAAGGGATCAAACAGGTTGACCTGGAGTTCTCAATATTAAAGCCCAAAAAATGGTGGCCAAACGGCTTGGGAAAGGCCGAACTTTATGATTTTCATACGACACTAAGGTCTGAGCGGGGAAAACTCCTTGACTCTTCCTCCAGGCTAATCGGGCTTAGGACAATCGAGATGATGAATACCAAGGACACCTCGGGAGGCGAATCATTCTATCTGCGTATTAATGGCAGCGCCGTGTTCATGAAGGGAGCGAACTATATTCCGCCAGACAGCTTTCTGCCACGCGTTAGCCGTACGCGGGTGGACAAGCTGCTCGATGCTGCTGTCGAATCGAACATGAATATGCTGCGCATCTGGGGTGGAGGCGTTTACGAGAGTGATTACTTTTATGAAGGTTGTGACAAGCGTGGTCTTCTTGTTTGGCAGGATTTCATGTTCGCCTGTAGCATGTACCCGGCAGACTCGTCTATGGTGGCCAACATCTCCCGTGAAGCGCGATATACAGTAAGGCGGCTGCGCGACCACCCATCACTCGCACTCTGGGTCGGAAACAACGAGATCGACGTCGCCTGGCACGACTGGGGCTGGGAAAAGCAAAACCACTATTCGGCTTCAGACAGCACGGCCATCTATTTGGCTTATAAACAGATCTTCGACCAAACCTTAAGTGGAATTGTGCGGCGGTATGACCCAGGAAGGTTCTACATGCCCACGTCGCCTAGCTGGAAAGCCGACCGCAGCAAAATTTTCAAGCAGGGAGATGTCCATTACTGGGATGTATGGGCCGGTGCCGCCCCAATCGCCAGTTACAAGACCCATATAGGAAGATTCATGTCCGAATACGGCTTTCAATCCCTTCCGTCTATACGAACTATACAGGCATTTACTAAACCTTCGGATCTTAACTTGGACTCGGCCGTCCTCGCCTCCCACCAGCGCTCTTTGGTGGGTAACGGGCGAATGCTGGAGTATATGGAACGGGATTATAAGGTGCCGCAAGCCTTCGGCGATCTACTCTATGTGAGTCAGATCCAACAGGCCGAAGCCATCAAGACGGCGATCGAGGCCCACCGCCGGGCCCGCAATCGTTGCATGGGAAGCTTATACTGGCAGCTTGATGACTGCTGGCCTGCGGCTTCTTGGTCATCGATCGATTATTATGGCCGTAAAAAGGCTCTATACTATATGGGAAAGAAGGCGTACAGCCCCATTTTGGTAAGCCCTGTCGTCGAGAAATCAAAGATCAATGTCTACGTGATCTCCGACCAGCTTACTGAGCTTAACTGCACCATGCGAATTCAGTTCCAAACCATCGAAGGGGACCAGATCGTAGACAAGCGTTTTGATGTTTTAATCTACCCTAACTCGAGCCACATTTATTTTGCCGCCGATAGAAGCTCCATCTTGAAGGGTCTTGATACCAGTACCGTACTTATGCGGGTGAGCTTAAGTAAGGGCGGAATCATCTTTGCGCAGAACACCCTTTATTTCGCGCCTGTTAAAAGCCTTCCGCTGGAGCTGCCCGAAATCACTTATACCGTTCAACGTGCAGGCAAGGCGTTTTGGCTTACTGTTCACAGTTATCGCCTGGCCAAGAACATATGGCTCGACACGAAAGGGGTCGAATGCGACTTCTCGGACAACTACTTTGACCTCTTGCCGGGTGAAAGCCGGACTGTCCTCGTTAGGCCGGCTATTCCAATCCTTGGCCTGGACGATAAGCTCCACATTCGTTCAATGAATGACCTTATCAACTAGCCCTGACCTTATGGCCACGAACCAAGTTCCGTATTATCATGTTGACGTTTTTACCGATAAAGTCTTCGCAGGAAACGGATTGACGGTTTTTCCGGAGAGTGGTTCAATAAGTCTTCAAAATATGCAGTACCTCACTCAAGAGATGCGGCAATTTGAAAGCATTTTCCTTGAGCGAATTGAGGGCGACGGAGCTGAAAGCCATTCGATGGCCTTTTTGGCACGGGTCTTCGCTATGCAGGAAGAGCTGGACTTTGCCGGGCACCCCTCTTTAGGTGCGGGAGCAGTGCTGCACAAGCTCTATACTCCGGACGCTGATGAGTTCCAATGCCTCTTTAAATTTGCGAAAAAGCAAGTTCAGCTTACGTCCAGAAAAAAAGGGTCGGGCTTCATCGTCGCAATGGATCAGGGCGAAGCCGAGTTCGGTATCATTTTAACTTTGAACGATACAAAATCCCAAATCAAGAAAAAGACTCCCATGTAATACAGTGCAGAAAGCAAAATGTTAAATTTAGAGCCTAAGATTATCAAACCTATTAAGAGGAAAAACACCCCTCTCACATAAGCCCACCAGTGTATCCTTGTTTTTGAAAGAAGTGTTTCATTTTTTGATAAGATGGATTCAAAAAATGCCATAAAGCTTATGACTATTAAAAACAACAATTTTTTTTCAAAACCGAGAGTGGATCGACCTAGTTTATTACGACATACGTCTTCCTGAAACATCAATCAATATGCGGGGCGATTCCCGTTATATAAACGAAGGTATCGGATTTAAACTCACGTCCTGTCTTTGATGCCAGTACGGGTAAATTGGAGGGATCTCACTGGCCGTATCAAGTTTTTTTGTTTGCTCTTTGGTGAGATGCCAACTAACTGCACCAAGGTTTTCTTTAAGCTGTTCTTCGTTACGGGCGCCAATGACAAGGTTGACCACAGTGGGCCGGCCAAGGAGCCAGTTTAGGGCTACCTGGCTAATTGTTTTTCCTGTCTCCTCGGCAACTTCGTCCAAGGCGTCAATGATATTAAAGAGAAGTTCAAAGTTAGTTTTAGGGCCGTGCGAACCACCAAGGCTTAGTCGGTTGTCCTGGGGCACTGGTCTGTCGCGTCGAAATTTGCCGCTCAGCCTTCCCGAAGATAAAGGGCTCCAAACGATGGTTGCCACCTTTTGGTCGAGCCCTAGGGGCATTAGCTCCCATTCGAATTCGCGGTCTAGCAGCGAGTAATACGCTTGGTGGGCGACATAACGGCTCCAGCCGTAGCGTTCCGTGACCGAAAGTGATTTCATGAGATGCCACCCCGAAAAGTTCGAACAGGCTATGTACCGTATTTTTCCGCTCGTGATTAGATTATCGAGCGCCTTGAGTGTCTCTTCGACCGGCGTATTGCCGTCAAAGCCGTGCATGTGGTAAATATCAATATGATCGGTCTTGAGCCGGCGCAAACTATCCTCACAGGAATTGATGAGGTGAAACCGGGAAGAACCATAGTCGTTCGGGTCATCACCCATTTTAAAGGTGGCTTTCGTCGAGATAAGTACTTTGTTGCGCATCCCATGCAAGACGTTTCCTAAGATTTCTTCGGATAACCCGTTCGAGTAAACGTCTGCTGAATCGAAGAAATTGACGCCTGCGTCAAGGCACACTTGAACCAAATGTTTAGCTTCTTCGATTTGCGTATTTCCCCAGGCTTTAAAAAATTGGCCTTTACCGCCAAAAGTCGCCGTGCCAAAACTTAGCACAGGAATATTGAGGCCCGAAGCACCCAACTGTCTGTATTCCATTATCGTTTGTTAGCTTTTGTTTAGATCAGTCCCAGAGTTTTTCAGGATAGTTGCCCGCGGCGACTTGTTTGAGGATTGCGTCTTTAACCGTCGGTTTGTCTTCCTTGTACGTAACACCAAACCAGACGTCTGAACTGTTTAGAACCTTATACCTAGCCTCACCGCTCTCAAGCATTCGATTGGCGACCAGCGGAATAAAGAATTCGGCTTTTGGGTTATCTATATTGTTTTTTAGAAATTCCTGAAACATGGGTTCCATCGACGCGAAGATCGAATTTTGGAAGCCGAAGAAGTTCATGGATACCAGTGTCCCTTCCGCTACCTCGACCTTGGAGTCGCCTTCTTCATAAATGATCTTGCCGTTGATTCGTTCGATCTTCGTGCGCTCATTGATCGAAGTCAGGTAGTCATCAGCATCGGCGGTACATACGCCGCGGGACACCGATCCATTTTCAGAAAGTGTATTTTCGATACGGTAACCAACCAGGGAGTGGACCTTGGGATCATCCTGATCGCTTAAGAACTGGCCCATGACACTGAAAGCGTGCCGACCATAGAAATCGTCGGCGTTGATGACCGCGAAGGAGCCCGAAATCGCGTCCCTGGCGCAAAGTACTGCATGTGCCGTGCCCCAGGGCTTTGCACGGGCGCTGATGTCCATTCCGGGGGGAACAAACGAGGACTTTTCCTGGTAAACGAAATCATAATCAATACGCCCATTCAATTTATTTCTGAATATCTCCTCAAACTCGGCGCTAATATCCTTACGAATTATAAAGACGACCTTTTCGTACCCTGAACGAATAGCATCGTAGAGTGAATAATCAATGATCGTTTCACCACTGGGGCCAAACTGATCAATTTGCTTGATGCCGCCGTATCGGCTTCCCATGCCGGCCGCTAGAATGAGTAAGGTAGGTTTGATGGCCATATTGATCGGTATTTAGCTATTTTTACCCGACAATATACAGGTTTTCCCATGCAGCGTTCGGGCACCGTTTGAGTAATTTAAACAATAGTGTTTGCCTTGCGCTCATACTTGTGATGAGCGTTTTTTTTGCCCATGCACAAAACACTCCAAAGTCAGCGATCAATATCATTCCCCGACCGGCACAGACCGAGCTCAGGCTTGGCAGCTTTACGCTGAGTGCACAGACCCTGATTTGCGCTTCACGGCACGACAGCGCAGCATGGAAAACCGCGATTCTGTGGCAGGAAGAATTGCAGCTTGGTCTAGGGCTCACACTTAAAATGCAGAATCTCGACCTCGCAAGACCGGCAGCTAATTTCGTTATTTTCAACACCCAGCAAGGAATGCAGTACGGTACCGAGGGGTATACAATCGAAATCAGTCCAACATCTATCGCACTTGAAGCCGAGGGTTCGGCCGGGATATTCTATGCCTTTCAGAGCCTTCGGCAGCTAATTCCAGCAGAATTTTTGCAAGCGGTTCCTGTCGCTAAAACACCCGCAACTCAAAGTCTGCATGTGACCTTCCAGGCCATGTTCATTCGTGATAATCCCGCTTTCACCTGGAGGGGGATGCACCTGGATGTTAGCCGTCATTTTTTTGGAAAGGAGGTCATTAAACGGTATCTGGATTACATGGCTTTTCTGAAGATGAACATTTTTCACTGGCACCTTACTGATAGCCAGGGCTGGCGAATAGAGATCAAAAAGTACCCTCGTTTGACTTCGGTAGGGGCATACCGTGTCCAGCGAAACGGCGAACGCTTTTATGAAGCGCTTCCTGCTAAAACGGGCGAAACGCTTAACTACGGCGGCTTTTATACTCAGGCCGAAGTCAGGGAGATCATCGCCTATGCCGCCGAAAGACATATCACCATCGTGCCCGAAATTGATATGCCGGGTCACTGCATGGCCGCCCTGGTCGCGTATCCTGAATTTGCCACGATTAAGGGCCCTATAGCTATGCCCTCTGGCCGGGTCAACGCTTACATCAATACGTTCAACCCGGGCAATGATTCCACCTATCAATTCCTTGATAACATCCTCGCCGAAGTCATTTCGCTCTTTCCCTCACCCTATATCCATGTTGGCGGTGATGAAGTAGACCGCTCGACCTGGGTCCAAAATCCGCAATGCAGGGAGATGATGAAGCGCGAAAATCTGCGCAACGTCGATGAGTTGCAATCCTACTTTACCCGGCGCATTGAGCGAATGATCAGTTCGCGCGGACGAAAGATGATCGGCTGGGATGAGATACTTGATGGGGGACTTGCGCCCGAAGCTGTGGTGATGTCCTGGCGGGGTTACAAAGGAGGCGTGGTCGCTGCCCGTGAACGTCATGAAGTCGTTATGGCTCCAAAACCTTACGCCTACCTTGACCTTTACCAGGGTGATCCCAAGCTGGAAGCAGAGGCTTATTCCCGCAACACCCTTAGCACTACCTATCTTTTTGATCCTCTTCCCGCCGGATTACCGGCAGGTGACCGCCGGTTCATTCTTGGTGGGCATGGCGCGTTGTGGACAGAGAATGTTCCCGATGTACCGCATCTTGAACACATGCTTTTTCCCCGGCTTTTTGCGGTCGCCGAGTGTGAATGGACCTCTGTTTACCGAAAGAACTTCGAAGACTTTCTGTTAAGGGTTGACTACCATTTACGCCGCCTTTCACTTGCCAAGGTAAATTATGCCAGGAGCGCGTGGAACGTTTGGCTCAGGCCGGCTAGGGATACTTCCGGTGGCAATGTGCTTGTTGCTTGCAGTAACGAAGTCGGGCAGGGCCGGATCTTTTATACGCGGGATGGGACCGTTCCCGACGCTAAGGCCATTCTTTACAGTGTGCCTTTCGTCGTAAGCGGAAAGCAGACCATACGGGCGGCCGCCTTTAATTCTAAAGGAATTCTTTCCGAAGTTAACACCGAAAACTTCGTGACCACCAAAACTACCGGCTGTGCCCTCGAACTGCGACCCGTACCCACGAGCCGGTTCGCAGGTTACAATTCGTTTACCCTGTGTGATGGAATTCTGGGGACTGAAAATCCTTTTGACGGACGCTGGCAAGGGTTTACCGCAGCCCAACTGAATGCTACCATTGATCTTAAGAAGCTTACTTTCATTGAGAACATTGGCATCAATTTTTTGGAAGAACCCGGTTTATCCATGTACCTTCCTCTGGACCTCGACATTCAGCTTTCAGACGATGGGCGCAATTTTATCTCCTTGCTGCATTATGATGAAAAAGATATTCGCTCCATGAAAACCGGTAACCATGTACGGATTTACCGCGAATTTAAACCCGTTTCCGTTCGTTATTTACGATTCATAGCCCGAAATCGCAATGCAGGCCCCGATGACAACGGAAAAACTTACCTGATGGTCGACGAGCTTTCGGCAAATTGACGACTTAAACGGACCAGCATTTGTCCGGTTGTTTGGCCGCTGATGCCCCGATCAATGAAATCGTGGTCGCTAAAGAAGCCGAATCGCTAAGTAATTAGTAACCACATTTCCATAAGTAATACTGAATTTGTAACAAAAATTAAATAAACAAGGAGAATAGGAACAATGTTGTCGGACTACATCATACAATTTTTATAACCAATAAATAAAATGAAACATTTACAAAAAATCAACCTATTACTATTGCTGGTAGCTTCCTTCTTAATTGCAAGTGTACAGCAAAGCAAGGCACAACTTGGACAGGGCAACTACCTTGTGGGTGGTGATCTTGGAAATTTTAATCTGGGTATCAATAAAGGAGCGCCTTTTATAATGCGTATTGACCCTAAACTGGCCACCTTTGTCACAGATAATCTGGCTCTTGGAGGATATTTGGACTTAAACCTGCAAAGTCAGACAGGCAACAATTATTCCACTTATGGAATTGGACCTCTTGCCCGGTACTACGCTAATGGAAGCAAACTGGCAGTTATTAAACATTCTAAAATCTTCTTTGAAGCAAGTGTTGGCTTCCAGGGAACTCATTCATCCATAAAAGGTGCTGCAAGTTCTAATACAAATGGTCTTGGATTCGGCTTCGGACCAGGATTCTCTTACTTCATAACTCAAAACGTTGCTGTAGAAGCCTTGTTAAAATACAAAGGTAATGTAGGATTTGGAAACAACCCATATGCCCAAAACCTTGAACTGGGTGTTGGTTTTCAGATATTTTTACCAACTAGCCGGGCTAAACGCGTAATAAGAGACGTATCAGGAGCTAAATAAGCTCGGTTTGTAGAAGCTTGGTATAGTAGCTTAACTCAATCAAGGTTATTTTTAAAAGTTTTAAAGCTTGTTTTTTACTAAAGCCCGCGTCAAGTGGGCTTTTTTATTTTTTACGGTATGAATTTCCTTACAGCGGTTTACACACCCTCGCATGATCCACGCTGGTGATCCAAGTGCCTCTTCTAAGGACGAGCCTTGGTCTAACGCCCTGCAAACGTGTGTTTACGAACATGCGCGTTACAAGTGTCCGTTGAAATTTGTGGTTACTTTTTCTAATCCCATCGCGATGATATCAAGTACAAGTGTCCAAACGGTTAGGGAATTGGACTTCATCATGTTTTAGTGATTGTCAGGCCGATCTCCTTTACGATCAGGGAGGTGGTAGGCAGGAACTATCTACTTTCCGCCCAAGCCCCAATTCAGATTCCCCCTCCTGGCCCAGCTCCTGTAGGAGGAATGAGAACTCGTTTTAACGATAATGGCTGGACTGTAGGTCCGCCGTGGTCATTTTAAGGCGCTTGTAATCGCTTTTAAAGCTAAAGGCTCCATCAATTTGTAACCCTTTAAGGTTGGATGAACTCCATCTTTCGCTAAATCTTGCGACAAACCACCACGGGTGTCGGCCATTTCAGAATAGTAATCTAAGTACTGCAGATGATGTGAATTGGCATAGGTTTTAATCATGCTGTTAAGCGCTTTAACTTTAGGCGCTGGGTTGATGGCCGGTCTCCATGGAAAAGAATAAGCAGGGAGTACAGAACAAAGAATCACCTTGACGTGATTTGCGTTAGCCAGTTCAGACATTGAGATGATATTGCCCATCACATCCTCAAGTTTTGAAGGGCCGTTATTCTCGGCGATATCGTTGATTCCCGCAAGTATGATTACCGCTGCAGGCTTCAAATTAATGACGTCTTCCTTAAAACGAACCAGCATTTGTCCCGTTGTTTGTCCGCCGATCCCCCGGTCAATAAAATCGTGGCTGCTAAAGAAGCTTGAATCGCTAATAATCCACAAGTCGGTGATCGAATCACCCATATAAATAACCCGGGTATTCTTTTTAGCAGTAGTAGACGTTAATTTACTATTCGCAGCTTCATATCGCTTGATATTCGCCCAGTCCTTATGGAAATTTTCCTCGGCCGTTTGAGCTTTTACTCTGAAACAAAGTAGAATTAATAAACTTAAAGGCAGAATAAATTGATGATTGATCATGGCACTTCTCTTTACATTCAGTTCATTAAAAAACCACCGCCGAGAAGATCGTTTCCTTCGTAAAAAACGGCCGACTGCCCAGGAGCCACAGCGGAAACGGCATGATGGAATTTTACCGTAAGTTCATCTCCTTTTTGGTGCAGGCTGCTTAGCTGTCCGGCGTCCTTGTAGCGTATTTTGGTCACCGCTTCAAGGCCGTCTTCGAGCCGGTCATACTTAACCAGATTTAGCCCCCTTACATGGGCCTCCCGGCTTTCCAGCTCATTCGCCCGGCCAAGCACCACACGATTAAGCTCCGGAATAATGCGGGTTACGAACATAGGTTCACCCAGCGCAATTTCGAGCCCTTTACGTTGCCCAATCGTGTAAAAGGGATATCCCCGATGCCGGCCCACGACTTTTCCATCCGCAAGCACAAATTCACCACCGGCAACCCGTGTTTCGAGTTCGGGCACCTGGTGACGCAGAAAGGCGCGGTAATCGTTATCGGGAACGAAACAGATCTCGTAACTCTCGCTCTTGGCGGCGAGTTCCCTTTGATCCATATCGACCGCCATTTGCTTAATTACTTTCTTAGTGAAGTCGCCCAGCGGAAGCATCGTGCGCGCCAGGTTTTCCTGGGCTACACCCCAAAGCACGTAACTTTGATCTTTGCTTTCATCGCGGCCCTTAGAAACCACATAACGCCCGTTCTCATGCCTGATATTAGCGTAGTGCCCAGTCGCAATGAATTCGCAGTCCAGCTTGTTCGCCCGCTTAAGCAGCGCGTCCCATTTAATATGCGTATTACAGAGTACGCAGGGATTCGGCGTTCTCCCGGCCAGGTACTCGCCAACAAAATTATCGATCACCAAACTTCCAAACTCTTCTCTGATATCCAGTATGTAGTGCGGAAAATTATAGCTCACGGCTAGTGACCGGGCGTCGTTGATCGCATCCAGGCTGCAGCAACCGGTTTCCTTGGATGTAGAGCCAGAAGACACATAATCCCAGGTTTTCATAGTAAGCCCAATCACCTCATAGCCCTGCTCATGAAGCATAACCGCTGCTACAGAGCTATCGACTCCACCACTCATCGCCACCAGAATTCGGCCTTGCTTACTCATTACGTTTACTACTGGAAAAACGTAAAGATACCGCGAAATGAGTATTTTGTCTCGACAAATCCAACCCAGCCATGGCAAAGAAATCGACTACCCGTAAAACGGCCGCTGAGAAGAAAACCGCCGACAAAAAGACCACCGCAAAGAAATCAGGCCGTTCGGCCTTAAAGCCTGGTAAAGGCGCGACAAGCTCTGACGACAACAGTCTGGTTAAAGCCCAGAGCTCTAAAACTCGTAAAGGAGGAAAAGAAGTGCTGCGATTCGCCCACCCCTTTTATACCGATGTCCCCATTCCTCAACGAGAACCCTATCCAGGCGCAGGCAAGCGGATGGTCGATTATATCGCGACGAAGCTCGAACCTATTCCCGATCCGTTACGTGAACCTACAATGACCCTTGCAGACGTTATAGGGCAAGATGGTACGACGCAGATCGAAAACGCCAAAGCCATCATTTTTCATGTCACTGCAGATACCGGTAAGCCTGTTCAAGACATGCAGCAACCAGTCGCAGACGCCATGACTGCCGAATATGACTCAACCCATTCCGAAACCTCACCCGCTTTCTTCCTACACGTTGGAGACGTGATCTACTACCAGAATGACGACGAGGGCTACCATGAGCAGTTCTACGACCCCTATAAATTGTACCCCGGAAAGATCATTGCTGTTCCCGGCAACCATGATGGCGAAGTATTCACATTTAAGGGAGTAAGCAGCGGCCAGAAAACCACGCTTGAAGCCTTTATTAAAAACTTTTGCGCCCCTACACCCGCTATACCCTCGGCAGCCGGCACAATTTACCGCCAAATGGTTAGCCATCCCGGCGTCTACTGGCTGCTTCAGGCTCCGTTCGTGGATATTATTGGGCTGTACTCGAACGTTGCCGAAGGCCCCGGGTACATCTCAGCACCTGACATTGGCACTAAGCAAAAGGACTGGTTTACCAAAACCTTAACCGCCATTCAGAAGGATCGTTCGGGTACTGCTTCGGCTCCAGGAAACCGAAAGGCACTCATTATCGCCGTTCACCATCCCCCGTTCAGCAACGGCGGCCACAGCCCAAGCCAAGACATGCTCAAAGACATGGACGACGCCTTCCAGGCCGCGCAAATTATGCCCGATGCCGTCTTCTCAGGCCACTCTCACAATTACCAGCGGTTCACCCGCTTCGTCTCAGCGAGTGGCGGCTCAAACCTCCAGATCCCTTTCATCGTCGTTGGTTGCGGCGGCCACAACGCCAGCAAAGTAAATAACCCGGGTCCTGAAGTCGAAGATCACACCCTTGTAAGCTCCCTTCGCGGCTATGGATACTGCACCGTCACCATTACCGCCGACAAGCTCTCGGTTGTATTTACTCAGGTCGAAGCCGACAGCAACCACGTCTATGACAAGTTCGAAGTCGACCTCAAAACAAACCAGGTGACCTAGAGTCCTGTTTATTGCCCAACGCAGGCCGTTCATCAACAAGTTAACAACTAAGCGTTAAGTAGGTGAGCACCCTTTAGATTGTACAAACAACCGAGGTGTAGCAAAGAAAGATTAAGGCAAGGCTGAAATTTTTGACGCAGGGTTTTAATTATAATTTCAAAGCCAGCGACGTTAGGAAATTGAATCCACCATTTATGACCAAAAGCCAGGGGTACAAAGGTCAGATTTTTCTGATTCTGCTAATTATTGTTTTTTCCCTGAATAGTTTAAGTCAAGGATTAAGCCCTTCGCTGCCCATTGAGCTTAAAGGAATCGTTATTGACAAAGAAACACCAAACCCTGTGGCGTATGTAGGTATCGGAATTCAGGGTAAGCCTTTAGGAACCCTGTCTGATTCGGCTGGCCATTACGGTTTTTTTATAGGAAAAGAAAATCTGGGCGACAGCTTGCTGCTGAGTACTGTAGGCTATTACAGTTTGAAATTAGCGATTAGGCAGATTAATCGAAAGGGGGATACCACCCTGCTTCAACGAAGGCATCTGCAATTGCCAAATCTGGTTGTAATCAGTAAACCGGCTGATGATTACCTGTCTGGAAGGCAGGAAATTAGCCGTATAATTCAGGTTTCTCTTCACAATAAAAAAGCTCCCGATCAAACCATAGGATCAGAAATGGGTATGCGCATAAAGGTTAAAAGGAAAGCTTGGGTGAAGGATCTTAACTGGTACGTTTCGATCAATAATTTCAAGACTATCAAGTTTCGCGTTAATATCTATTCTGTTAAGAATGATATGCCGGATACTTTAATCTGCAGGCGGCAGATTCTGGCCACCGTAAATGACGGAAAAACTGGATGGATCAAAATTGACCTAAGGCCCTATGAAGTCATCGTGAATAGCGATTTTATTATCACGCTGCAGTGGATTGGCGGTACCTTGTACAAAAAGGAAGTTCCTTTAACAATGTTGCCCGAGGCTTTATCATTTTCGAAAAATCAGTATGTCCGCATGGCAAGTCAAGATAAATGGAAGCGGATGGGTTTTAGTCTAAGCTATTATGCAACACTATCTGATTATGGAAATTAGCGATGATCTCCTTTACGAGCTTCGAAGCTTTATTCGGGTTGAGAAGGGCATGGTACGTAACGGACGCAGGGCGACAATTTAAAAATGAGGTAATGCAACGAACTTATTAGAATTCTCGGCTATCTACCCTGATGAAGATGTTGCCAAGGCGGCTTAGAGGACATTTAGTGATCGACAAGGTATCATCTGCAAGAAATGCAAAGGCAAGGAACCCTACTGGCTGCAAAACTTGAGCCTGTATCAATGCAACTCATGCAAATTTAGAACAACCCTTCGCAGTCGAACGGTCATGAAGCCAGTGATCTACCCTTTCGCTATTGGTTAATGGCCTTAATGATTTTTCTTGTTCTAGTACTTGTATCTACAGAATCTAGTATGCCTGATACAACCGGACAAGTCAAAGTGTAACAAAATCGAACGGTCATTTTTAAATTTAGCGACTTACATGCTGTTTATCACCGAATTAAGAAATGGTTCATGAGTTGCATGGCTAAGGTGGATTTTCTTAATTTTTTTTCATGCTTAAGAGTTATATTAAAATAGCCCGGCGCTTTATGTTAAAGAACAGGCTTTATACTGGAGTGAATATCATCGGGCTGGCGGTTGGGCTTACCTTTTCATTCCTTATTAGTAGCCACATTTGGAGTGAGTTCATGGTTAACCGTCATCTGAAGCACTTCGAACGCCAATACATAGTTCAAAGTCATTGGAAGAAGTCTGATATGGGAATAGATTTTACCACGCTAGGACCCCTCGCAAAAGCATTAAAGGAACATTATCCTCAGCTCGTTGCCAATTACTATCGTTTCGACGGAATTGGCTCAATTATTAGCCGAGGCTATAACAGTTTTCAGGAAAGCATTGCCTTAGGGGATAGTACCTTATTTGAGATGTATGGATTTAAATTATTAAAAGGCAATACTGCCACGGCCCTTAAGCGACCATTTTCGGTCGTATTAACTCCTGATATGGCCCGTAAGTATTTTGGTGGTACTGATGTGATCGGCAAAACTCTTTTAATCAGCAGCTTTTCAGGAGCAAAGCATCCGTTTATTATTACTGGGTTGTTTGAAAAGCCTGGCCGAAATACGGTGACACGGCTGAATGAAATAAATGACAACCAGGTTTTTGTGTCTTCATCTAATTTAGGCTTTTTTTCACGGAATATGGATTGGAATAATCCTGACATTGTAAGTTTCGTAGAGCTCCAACCCGGTGTTAAACCTGGAGATCTCGATGAGCCCATCAAATCTCTTATTAGGTCGAATACGCCACAGCAAACATCTGCAAATTTACAGCCCTACTTAACTCCTCTAGCATCCTACTACCTGGAAAGTAATGGTGCGGCAATTAAAAAATCAATAACCGCACTTGGGCTAATAGCCGCTTTTATCTTATGTATGGCGGTTATAAATTTCGTAAATATTTCAGTAGGACAGTCTGCATCCCGGCTAAAGGAAGTTAGTGTCCGAAAAATTCTTGGGGCTGAAAGGAACGAATTACTTATGCAGTTTTTAGCTGAATCGGTCCTTATGGTATGCTTTTCAACGGTACTTGCGGTTGCAAGTTTCTTGATGCTCAGGGCTTGGTTTGGATCTTTATTTAATGAAGAGTTACCTGGACTTGGAGAGTTGCCATCTAGTTTTCTACTTATTCCACTTGCAATAATTGTGTTGTTGGGTCTTGTTTCAGGCATGTACCCATCTTTTGTCCTGGCGAGCGTGAATTCCGTTGGGGCGCTTAAAGGGAGGCTGCACAGTAACGAGGGGCACGGTTGGTTGCGAAATATTCTGATAATTATTCAATTTTCAGTGGCAAGCGTCGTTCTTGTCTGTGCCATCGTCATCACCAATCAAATTCAGCTTTTTTTTAAATCAGATCTGGGATACAGCAAAGAATATGTTGTTTCCGCTGCAGTCCCAAGAGATTGGTCCAGGAAAGGCTGGAACAAGATGGAACTTGTTCGTAAACAAATTGCAAGTCTTTCAGAAGTGAACGATTGCTCACTTTCTTATTCCATACCTGATGGCGGTGGAGCGGGCTCCAGTTCGTTTTACAAGGCGGGTACTGATTCCACCAATTTTGTGTCTGCCGAGACGGTGATGTCTGATGAACACTATGCCTCAATTTACAGGGTAAAAATGAGGGCGGGAGTTTTCTTTGGATTGCCTGGAACTATAACAGATTCCACTAAGATCGTGATTAATGAAAGCGAGGCGAAACTATTTGGCTGGAAACAGCCGCAAACTGCAATTGGTCAAAGACTAAAAACCTGGGCAGATCCCCGAACCTATACAGTTGCAGGCGTGATACGGGATTTTAATTTCGGCGCTTTCAGTTTAGCCATTAAACCAATGACATTCCTTCATCTAAGCTCCTTCCCTGTGTACAGGTTTATATGTATGAAGCTAAGACCAGGAGATATGCAGCGTTCCATTCGCGCCATACATGAGGTGTGGTCCCGTTTGCTCCCAGGAGCTCCCTTTGAATATGTTTTCCAGGATCAAACTCTTTCTAGTCTATACACTTCAGAACTTCAGCTCCAAAAAGCTGCTTATTTGGCTGCGTTTGTCGCTCTTTTTATTGTCTTGCTGGGTGTGCTTGGACTCGTCTCGTTGAGCATTAGCAGGCGCACCAGAGAAATTGGCATCAGAAAAGTGCTTGGTGTATCTGTGCCTGGCATCATCGGGCTTTTCCTGAAAGAGATTATCCCTGTTACTCTTGTCGGAGCCTTAATTTCTTTCCCAATTGCCTGGTTTATCATCCGCAACTGGTTAGAAAATTATGCGTACAGGGTGAGTATTACATCGGGTCCCTTTATCGGCTCGATTCTTTGCCTCGTCATCGCCACTTCAATGCTAATTTTTGTTCAAACTTTTAAAACCGCATTGGAAAACCCGGTCAAAAGTTTAAAAGCCGAATAATCATGCATTTCAAAAGAGCCGTCAGAAACAATGCCTAAACTACATACCTTAGTTGGATACATATTAGTGGCTTGAATACGCCATTTGAAATTAATTTGTATTAAAAAATAGTTGGTGACTCTCGATCACTGAATAGCGGAGACAACAAGGCGCTTCAATCACTCGGCGGTCATTAAGATTTCGTAAATTTCTATTGCTTCAGAAAGAGCTTCAACGCTTAATGGTACAATCGAGTCCTTTAAAAAATTTAGGCTGGGGTGCATAATGCGCTTGCTTCGGCAGGCGTACTTCATGAATTTAATGGTGATCCAAGCGGAATCCCGAATAGAAAAATACACAGTTCAGATGCATCCCCTGAAGTTAGTTTTTCGTTTCACTCTAACTAATTCGTTATGGAAAAGGAATTAACATTGGAAGTGGTCCATCCGCATGCAGCGGGGATTGATGTAGGCTCGCGGTTTCACATGGTGGCCGTGAACCAGGACAAGAGCCAGGTGCGTGAGTTTGGTGTGTATACTAAGGATCATGAATCGATGATTGCGCATCTGCGCATGCACGGCATTACCACCATTGCTATGGAGAGTACGGGTAGTTACTGGCAAACGCTGTTTAAGGCTCTTCAAAAGGCAGGCTTTGAGGTGCTTTTAGTGGGGGGAAATCAGACTAAAAACGTCAAAGGCAGAAAAACAGATGTCATCGACTGTCTTTGGATTCAGAAACTCCACTCAGTGGGCATGTTATCGGGCAGCTTTTTACTTAGCGACGTGTTGCAGCAGCTACGGGTATATTACCATCATAGGATTCACATTATCGAGCAGTTAACGAAGTACAGCAATAAAATGCAAAAAGCATTACGCTTAATGAACGTGCGGCTCGACGTGGTATTGGCCGAAATTACGGGGGTCTCTGGCATGGCCATCATTAAAGCAATTCTTGCTGGAAGCCGTGATCCGGCCCATTTAGCCTCACTGGCCGATATAAGAGTCAAGAAATCACGCGAGGAAATTGAGGCAGCATTACAAGGATCGTGGAGGGCGGAGCTATTATACGAACTTAAGGTATCGCTCCAGTTCTATAACATCTTTCGTGCCTCACTCGGCGAGTGTGACCACGAGATAGAAACCATCCTCAAGGAACATCAGCCATCCGTCCCCGAGGGGCACACCGATGACAAAGATCTAGTAGAAAAAAAGAAGAAAAAGGCAGTGAGGAAAAATGTTCCTTCCTTTGATTTGTCTTCCATCGCCTACCGCTACTTCAACACGGACCTTTTCGCAATCGCTGGGGTAAGCAATTCTACTGTCTTATGTTTGCTCACCACCCTGGGAACAGATATTAAGAAATTTCCTACAGCGAAAAGTTTTGCTTCCTGGCTTCGCCTGACGCCGAATAATAAAGTCAGTGGTGGAAAAGTCATTAGTAGCAAGTCGCGGGGTGCTAAGAATGAGGTTGCTCACGCTTTGCGTCATGCGGCAAATGCGATCGGCAATCTAAAAGAGCACGAGCTTTGTTCTTTCTTCAAACGCGTTGCCTTTAAAAAAGGACGTATTGCCGCCATCACCGCCACGGCACGCAAGCTTGCTACAATAATCTGGAACATGATCACCAAGGCACAGCCCTATCAAAGAGCGAAAGTAGAAGTGAACACCCAAAAGCAACGGCTGAATAAAATACGTAGCCTACAGCACCAAGTATACCGCCTGAATTTAACGGAAAACGAGATTAAAAGGCTGCTCTCAATGGCCTCACCATCAGCAACTTCCTGATTTGTTGTATAGAAAAGTGGTACGTATTTTGAAATTTGAGAAATTACATCCACATAACATATTGAAATTTAATGCTGTTTAACGGTGGTGCGAATCGCTCTCTCCGTCAGAAAATTTGTTTCTGATAATAGAGTTGGTTGAAAACCTCAACAAAAACTTTTAAAGTTCTATAAAGACTAGATGGAAACTAATAACAAAATTTCGCAATTTAAAGAGGTTTTACCGCTACTTAGCTTAACATATATTCTAGTTTCAGTATCGGTCACTTGTTCCTATTATACTGTCTTTAACATTGATATTCTGAGTTTTGTAGACGCTTTCGATATACTGTATTCACCAGCGCGTTTGTTACCTTATGTAGTTGTCCTGCTCTGTTTAGTTTCTTGCATAGTTCTTGCTTGGAAAAGCGATGCCGCCGACAGTATAGTCTTTAAGATAGTAACAACGCTAGGCGCCGCTTTTATTATTCTTGTAATTATTCTTGATACCCTTGCAAAAGTCTATGATAGTCAACTTGATCCTACTTTTTTGGTCCTTTTGCTAGTATCAGTAGCGGCTCCTTTTGTTTATTATTATTTCTTTTTCAGACCAGGAAAACTAAAGAACCCCACTAATCCTACGGCCTTATTTTCAGGATCTATTTTTATAGTCATTCTTGAGATGGCAATTCTTATTCTCACAAGCAATCAATACGCGATGTTTCTGAAAACAAGTCTAAACATGCATCATCCGAGATATCAATTTACTTACAAACATGTACCTATTAATAGCAGCTCATCTGTCTTCGTGATTGGGCAAACGCATTCTAATCTTTTTATGTATTCTCGGGTCGACTCATCTACGAGGGTATATAAAATGGCGGATGTAGATTCATTGATAATTCGCCCTTATAATCGATAAAGCGCTTTTTCTTGGTGCGGTGCATAAATTTATTCCACTTCGGTCTTTTACTTAAGGTCACCTCTAAAAACTAAGTCAAGTGGTGATTTTACTAGATTAAGTAATCAAGTAACATAGCTTGCTCTTTAAACAAATACAGTATTAAGGCTGAGTACCATTTCTGGAAGTGCGTTCGGAGAGATCGAGTCTTGGATGTCGTAAACTCCTTTTTGGACATATTTGCTCTGGTCATCGAGTTCATAAGCCGTTATGCTGGATTCGTTAGGAAACACAACCCAGTATTCAGGCACGCCAGACTCTTCGTAAAGTTTATACTTAACAAACATATCCTTCTTCATTCCCTGGGAGGATAAGATTTCAATGACCAGGTCAGGAGCACCTATGCAACCCCTTTCATCCAGTTTCTCGAGGTCGCAGACAACGACTAGATCTGGCTGAACAACCGTAGAAATCAGCTCATCGCTTACTTCATTTTTAGTGGGTAGTCTTACATCAAATGGAGCTACGTACACCTGACAAGTTTTACCGCTCAAAAACTGGTCAAACTTGCTAGTTAGTTTGACGACAATCGTCTGATGAATTCTAAGGGGTGCCGGCGTCATCTTAAAAATTTTTCCCTTAATCAGTTCGATTCTTTCCTGAAACTTCCACGAACAGTAATCGGCATATGAGTACAGACTGCTTTCATCAAGGTCACTCAACTGAACTTCATTCATACCACGATAAACGATGACTCCCAAGATAAGGGATAAAGCGCTTTAAAGATGACTTACTGAACTTACCAAACTTGCCGATCTAAGCCTAAGCACATCTTGGCGTGCACTCAAAAAAAAGGCTGCTCACGAAGAGAGCAGCCTTCTTATTCACCGCTGGAAACTACTAGTGCTTGTTTCCTGATCCGTTGTTCTGGTAACAACCGGCATCTACCCCTGGAGGGGTGATTTCTGTTGCACCGAATGTTGGACTTAAAGGAACGTTGTTAATGGGCGTATAACTGGTGGTACCTTTGCCGATCGCCGGCGAAGTGCTCTTCAGGTGAAAGTCAAAGGAACCTACAGAGGCAATCGTAGAGAGCTTCTTGTCAATTGCATTCGCTCCAGTTCCGTAGGTCATTGGCAGGGGATAATTAACAAACTGGGGATCGTTTTTACCTACAAGCTGAGGGGCGTTGTAGATTGCGCCAAGCATGTAGCCTGGAGGCACGTAGCTTGGACCTGACGGTACATCGCTTACTTGTGGTTTGCTCAGGAACCCTACCGGCAAGAACTGATTTACCTGAGCAAGGCTGTCACCATAGTAATAATTGTTATTGTATTTGAGGTGGGCGGTATCTGCGACGACCAAGGCATTACCCAGATAATTCCCAGTCCCGACCACACGTAAGCCATATTTACAGTCGACGATCAGATTGTTGAATGCCTGCCCTTCAGCACCTTCTTCATAGTTGATGGATCCGCCACGACCCAGGGAATTCCCTGCTCCCCCATACAAAAAGCGCCGGTAACCACCGTTCACAATGGTATTATTATAAGCTACGATATTGGTCTGTGTTCTTCCGCCATTATTCGACGGCTTAACCCCACTAGTTGCCACACCAATGATCAGGTTATAAGCAACCGTTCCCTGAGTGCCCGATTTAATATTGGCAATACCTTCACCGCCTGTAAGACCTCCTTTTTCAATCGTATTGCGCATAAAATGTATCTGACCACCTTGGACACGAATTTGGTCATCGACTCCTCCATACGTCCAGGAGTCTTCAAGGACAAAAATTCCCTTTGGATTGACAAAAGAGACCATCCAGGCGGTCGCATTATCCTTCACCCCAAATGTTTGATGTGTCGCGATCTTTCCTCCTCCGTATTCGAGGTGTGTCCACTTGAGGATCAGGAACTTCGTCGATGTATCACACTGCAGACCACCCCATGTGCCTTTATAAGCGACATCGGTCGTAGGATCCTGTCCAACGTTATCTGTCTTCACATTTTCTTTTACGGTAAAAAAAACAGGTTTTGCCTTCGTACCTAGGGAAATGAGGTTGCCTTTTATCCAAAAGTTATAATTCCCTTTAAAGTAGATCTTTGCGCCCGGCTGGCAAAGCACGGTATCACCCCTGTTAATGGTCACGTCCCCTATAACATTGTAAACCGAGTCACCTTTAAGCGTCCCCTTAATTGAACCAGAAATATTCACAGGAGCTACTGTTTTCCCTATTGTAAATACAGGTACCGAGATTTGAGTCGTGTTAGACTTTTTACACGCTACGAAGACCGTAGACGCCAAGGCGACGCCTAATACGGCTAGTGTGGTTTTAATTTGTTTGTTTTTGTTCATTGTGTGTTTGTTTTTGATTGAGCGTTCTCTTAAGATTAAGTAGTTATTTGAAGAAATGATATCGGACACCGGCCAGGTAACTTTGGTTAAAAATGTTCTTTTGAACAAGAAGACGGTTGGGATCTACCTGCCCCTGCAAGCCAAGTAAATTGTTGTGGTGCAGGACGTCTTGATAAATGGCGTTGTTGAGCAAGTTGGTCACCTTTATAAAGACCGCGAAGTGTTTACCGAGGGTCTTTTCGGCTGAAAAGTCAAGTTGGGTAGTCCCCCTTTGATATACATCAAGCAAATAATACGGGGAAATAATACTTAGTCGCCTTCCTGTGTAGACCAGGCTAAGCTGGGCATCAAGCCCAGTATTAGCGCTTTTGTAAAGCAGTGAAAGGTTTCCAATGTGATTAGACTGCCCTTGCAGGGGACGTGTCTCGTCTCTATAAGTTGTTGTTATCGCCCCATTGCCATCCCGGCCGTAAACCGCCTTAGATGTAATGATGCTGGAGTGTGTATAACTGTAATTTCCGCTTAGGCCAAAGCTCCGGACGAACTTAGAAAACACGAGCTCAAAACCGTAATTGGTGGCGTTTCCTGTAGGGTTCGTCGGTTCATAGTAATAATTTGTACCAGAGATGTTTACAAATGCATATTCAATCGGATTAACGATATTCTTATAAAAGACACCGGCAAAAACATGGTCAACTGCATTAAAGAAATGCTCGAACCTAAAGTCCAAGTTGTCTGATGTAGCATGCTTGAGATTATAATTTCCACTCTCGGTATAAAAATCTCCGCTGATTACACCCGGTATAAGCTCATAGAGATTTGGGCGGCTTATCCCTTTGAAGTAGGACAACCTAAGGTTTGATTTCTCGGTAAGAGAATACTTGAAATGGACACTCGGAAGTATATCCGTGTACTTAATAGTACCAAACTTACCGGGTTGAGTAGGTGGGAGGAGGGAATAATAGTGCTGCCTAGTAAGTTCGGCCCTAACACCTCCCAGAATCTGGAACCTATCCCAGTTATACTTCGCCTGAATGTAAGCCCCTGCAACATCTTCTTTCGCACTATAGGTATTTCCGTTGGTTGTATCTCCTGATGCTTGGTAGGCTGGCTGAAAAGAATACTGGACAGAAGCCACGTTCGTATACACCTGGCGGGTTTGACCAGGAATAATGGTACTCAATGAATAATCGGTATAGAAGCTGCTCCGATCTTTCTGACGATACATTCCGCCTCCTATTATTTCAAGATCCTTCGTTGGTTTATAGGTAAGATTCAGAAAAGCACTTTTATCCTGGTCACGGCTATGAGTCCAAATATGCGGCAGGGAGCTCACAAACTGCGTTGTCGATGTAGGTGTATCTTTAAAGGCCGAAAAATCCACCCAATCGGGGGTCTTTGAGCCGGCTACCGCATATGCCAGCGACCAATCGGCAACTAAACGGCCGGCAAGCTTATCATGTCCCGATAAGGTTATCGTATACAAATTTCTTCGATTAAATATTACCCGGTCTCTAAAGATCACTTCTCCTACTCCGCCAAGACCAGTCTGCTGTTCTGCCCGGTGCTGGTTTTCATCCATCTGCAAAAAAAGAAGATAAAGATTCAGATTATGGTCTGGCGAGAAGCTGTAGTCAAATTTTCCATGAAGTCCCGTACGATTTTCCAGCGTCGAATATTTGCGGTCGTGTACATACAAATAGATGGGCGAATTTGCAGGGTCTGGCCCCGGCTGACCACTGGCTTCGTAAAAAAGCGTACTACCTCCCCGGTAAAGCCGCTGATAACTACCGGCAAGAACAAAGCCCAGGCGATTGTTCAAAATGCGGTTGCCGACACTAACGCTCCCAACAGCGTCTAGCGGGATCTTGACGTTATTAAAGTTCAATTGGCTGGTTTGAAAATCAGCTACTTTGGCGAGATAACTGTTTCCATAAAGCTCGATGGGCGATTTGAAATTGATGCTCTTGTGACTAAAGCCTGAGAAAGACTTGGTTAGAAAATATTGACTGAATCCGCCGCCCAGATCAGCATGGATGTTTAGATGATCGGGTGCTTCTTTCATTACCAGGTTCATCGCTCCTGCAATCGCGTTACCTTCCATGCGGGGTGTAAGGGCTTTGACGACTTCCAGGCGCTCGACCATATCGGCCGGAAACATATCAAGTGGCACCGACCGGTTTTGAGCATCGGGACTGGGAAGAATAAGGCCATCTACTGCTGTGTATGTATAGCGCTTGTCCATGCCACGAATGATGGCGTACTGGCCGTCGCCACTAGTCGTCCTCTCCACTGAAACGCCCGAAACACGTTGAAGCACATTACCAACCGTGATATCGGGCGATATCTGGATTGTTCGGGCCGAAATGATATTCATTACATTTTCCGCATTTTTCTCTGTTCTTCGGGCAAACTCATCACTCTCCTTCCCTGCGCGGCGGGCCGTCACCTGTACTTCTTGTAGAGCGGCTGCTGTGGACTGCAGACTAAAATTCAAAACGCTTGTATTGGTACCCGAGAGGCTTACGGTGCTAGTTGCAGGCTTATAACCGATGTATTGCACCTGGACCGTGTAATCACCTGGGCTCAAAGTCTTGAAGACAAAAGAACCATCGAGTCCTGCACGGGTGCCTAGAATCTCCTTGCCAGATTGGAGGGATACAGAAGCACTTAACAGGGGCTCCCCGGTTTTCGCGTCTGTGATCTTGCCCCTAAGTGTCTGACTAAAGCAGAAGGTCGATACAAGTAATAAGATGATCGTACCTGATGCTGGCTTTAAAGTAGTCATTTCGTAATCCGAAAAGAATCGATGATATGACCATCGGCCGCAATTTGCTTTACATTCAAAGTGTTTCCGCTGAATTCGGTATAAGTCAGTGAATGCTCTGAGGAATGGAATTTAAACGTAAACTTTTCCCAGGAGTCCGGATCATTGTTTTGTTCGGGATTATAGAGCGTTTGACCCCCAGCACCGGTGACAATATAGATGATGCCATGGGGACGCGTGTTAGTTGACCCGTTAAAATCTTTGTCCAGTGTCCAGTGGCCTGGAACTACCCGGCCCCTTACTTCATGACTCGACTTTCCCCCAACCATCAAAGTACCTTGGTGAAAAGGCTGAAAAGTCAGCGGAAAAGAACGCTGATAATTGTGTACATGCCCGGAAAAAACAACATCAACCTTGCCTTTCTCAAAGACAGGTGACAATAGTCTCATGTGTTGCTGCTCCGAATGTTCGACCGATGAATTGAATCCCGGATGGTGAAAAATCACGAAACGCCATTTTTTGTCCGCTGCCGAAGCAAGATCCTGGGCAACCCATTCATCCAGCTCTTTACTTGTCCAGTCTACATAGGGGTTCGAATCGATCACCGTCCAATGAGCATCCCCATAATCGTAAGAGAAATTGGTCATTACAGGATAGGCCTTTCCTGTGGCTTGAAGAAAAGCTTTTCGATGTTCTGAACTAGCCACTAACAGAGGTACGGAGGCGCTGCCTTCGGCCTGAACAGGCCCGTTCAAAGGCTGGTCCCAAAACATGTAATAAGCGAGAGCATCGGGGAATTTGTTCAGATCACGAGTTTCAGTATCGTGGTTTCCAATGGCTGCAATGAACGGGATCGAACGCATTAGCGGGGCTCCGGCAGCGTTGGACTTATCAGCATTATAAATAGGCCAAAACTTCGTGCGGTATTCTGAAACAAGACCGTCTTCGTAGACAATGTCTCCGGTTACCACCACTAAGTTGGGTTTAAGGAGATACGCCCGCTCTGCTAACGGCTTTTGTTCAGGCGTTCCGGCACCAATATCGCCAAAGATAACTGCCGAGAATGCCTGAGCGCTGTCCCTTGGTGCATGAGCCCAGGAAGAAAATACCTCATGTGAATTGCGTAGGATCCGGTAATAAAATGTAGTTCCCGGAACAAGATCTTCAAAAGTCGTTCGGTAAACGCGGTGTGTTGGTATTCCTTGTAAGTTAATTAGGCGGAAGTCAACATGACCTGTTTTCCTCCACTGAGCCTTTTTTCCGGCTTTTAGCTCCACCTGCCATTTCGCGTCAGCATCGGCTGCATGCCAAAGCAGATCAAGCTGACGGTTTCCTGGATTTGACCCGACTTGAAGGTAGGGTTTGACAATGAAATCCTCTACCGCACTGTTTTGCGCAGAAACTATTCCAACGGTTAGGACAAAAACACTCAATAGGCTGCAAAATTTCATAAGTTCTTCAAACTGAATCTAGTTCGAAGGCAATTCTAAGCAATTCAATATATGCCAGGGGGCTCCCTGGAAATGATAAAGATTTCTTAACCCTAAATTAACCTACCTGACATGGGTAATATCAACTCACTATGGGACAAAATCAAGGATAAGCTCAACGGGTTAAAACTTAAAGAGCCATTCGATCGGGAGTACGGAATGAGGGAGCTTCATGTCGTAATTCCGCACACCAAAACGTTGTTGTTAATAGGACAAGCAATACCTTCCCGGTAGTCCTTTTAACGTTTAGACTTAGAATTTTAGCAATGAGTAACTCCTTTATTAATTTATGGGCACCTCTAAAAACTGCTTATTCCTCCCCCTCCCCAACCCTTGTTTTTGAAAATTTGAGGTTGGAGGGAACTTGATCTTTGTTTTGGGTGGTTTGACATCTATTATTTTATTTTTCGGTAGTT